>ENA-UPSB01000643-UPSB01000643.1-bioreactor-metagenome-genome-assembly--contig:-NODE-643-length-53679-cov-75.057400_pt1 | contig 53679 bp, 54 predicted proteins | sample MGYA00238182_ERZ773286 | MGnify/ENA primary metagenome ERZ773286 (study PRJEB29026, sample SAMN07631240) | bioreactor metagenome | isolation source: Switchgrass digestor | place: USA: Dartmouth...
GATTACCATGAGTTTTCTATATATTACGGCATTTTATTTTACAACTTCCCAAAATGTTTGACATTTTATAACATTTCAGCAATAATTACAGAAAAAATTCAAATTATTCATATCGGTATTGTATAATTTACCTTAATCCTTAAAAATCGCTTATATTCAACTTCAAATTTTCCTAAACTTCTGTGTTATTGGATTCGGATAGTAATAGATATTCCCGGGATTTTAAACCTTTCGACACCATATAATAAGCATCAACGATTGGAATGTATGAATCCCATAATTCTCTGTTTTACAGTCTTCCACCGCAATAGGGACAATAACTGAATTCTGCAGGCACTTGAGCCCTGCAATTTGAACAGTATTTGAAAGGTGAATAATAGTTAACCGGCCTTAAGTTTTCTTTTCTGATTTCAGTGCCGGGATTTTTCTCAAATTCCGTCCCTACAGCCTGATCCAGCTCATAAAGGCTGCCGCAGCAGGGAGTTTTTACAAGATACCTGATATTCCACCTGAAAACCGGGATGAAAAAAATATGAAAATACCGGTAAGTTTTATGGATTTCATATCTTGTTAAACTTTCACAGGAAGGACATATAACATTATTATATGCCCCCACATATTTTTCTTTATCCTGTATGCCAAAGAACGCGATGAAGAACATGTTGTCACCACTCTTCTTCCGTGCAGGTTTTATTCTATTATACAACCTTCATCAAGATGAGTAAACGCTTAATTTTTATGATTCATGTATGAAAAACCGCTGTTTTTCAACCGGTCCGGTAAAGGGTATTCATTGTAACAAAGTAGTGTTCTATGCTCAGTTTACGCAATCTTACCGCTTAATCCTGTAATAATACTTGTACTCTTCCTCAAAGCCAAGTTTTTCATATAAATGCTTTGCTGGGAAGTTGTTAGTCATAACCTGCAGGTATGCTGTCTTCACACCATAATTCAAACCATGGTTTATCAGGGCAGTAACTAATTGCCTCCCGTAGCCCTTATTTCTCTGGTCTTCCCTAACTGTAATGTCGAATATCCCAAGGAAGCCCTTTTCAATAACAGCCATTCCACATCCAATAATTTTATCTTTTAAAAACATGGTAGTGTAAAAGCTTTCGGGTATCAGGTTATCCAGCATTTTTCTGTATATTACCCTCTTGTCTTCGCTCATATTGTTGAAATTGCAATAACTTTCATACCATTCGCTGTCCAAATCACCGTGCTTTATGTGCAAATCACCATGTTTTATCCCTGATATTCCTTCCGGTTTCCCATAATTGATCAAATCCAGGGTCTGTACACTTGTAGTAAGCATAATTTCATAACCTTTTGCAGCAAGTATTTCATCCAGGTTTTCAGGATTTACAAAAGGGGTAATTTTAAAAACAGGCTTAAGCCCCTTTTTTCTGAACATTTCTTCGCATTTGGCAATTTTCTCATTTACATCTCTTTCAGACCTGTATATCGGATTGACAGAATTGGCCCTGTTTGAATATCCGTCCGCAAACCTTATAACCCAGCCGTCGTACAAAACGGTTTGGAGAGACGGCAGAGCGTTCATTTGCAGTTCTTCCAGAAATCTCATTGATTACACTCCTTTTTTGGCAAGATATCTTTTGTCAAGATACAATGATATATTCAGCAGAACTATGATAGACTCTTTATAAAATTATGAACTTATTTAATAAAATAACCCTTTTGTGATATCCCTGGCATGAGCTGCTATATACGGCCATTTGCCTGTTTCAATAATTGTTGATCCATGGACTATTCCAATGTGGTTGTATACATGGCAGAACTGGCCTAAAATCCTTTGCATGCGTATGTCTTCCTGATTTTCTGTCTTTTCATACAGCATATCATCGGTCAAACCAGCCAGGAAATCTTTTGTCTTTTCACTTACGGCTTTATGATAAGCAAGCAGTTGTTCTTTTGATAATGTTTTATCACTTGGGATGTCCAGGGACTGAAGGCCTTCTTCATGAAATTCAGCTCCGCAGAACTTGTCAGGACCGGCAAACCAGTAATCAAACCAGTAAAGGGCATGATATATATGCTTCCAGACAGGCACGCCATACAGTATGTATTCCAGGTTTGCCGTAAGTATTGCCCGCTCAAAATTATTAAGCAAAGCCAATGTCCTGTCTGAAATGACGTCAACCAGTTTCATGTTCATCACCTTTCCTTTTCCCAATATTTTACTTTACAAATTAACTGCTGTAGTCCGGATGGCTTTACGAACCTTACTGGCCGGGTTGTCTAGATATAATACTTCTGCAGGCATTGCATGTCCGGGTGAGCATATAATCCGCAAATTCCTCTGAAAGCAGTTTGTCAGGCTTCATCGGCAAGCCGTTTTGATATTCTCTCAATGCTTCCGCAACTAATATTCTATACTTTTCAGGAATGTTGGAAATCCCCCATTCGCCGCCTTCTTTTTTTGACAAAATAAGGTTATCTTCCACATATGCCAAAACCCTGCACATGCACCCACCCAACCGGGCCTAACGGATATCATTATTCTTTTCACAGTATACGACCGGGTGATAGGATTATAACATGTAGAATCAGATACATTTCAATAGCTAATTTCCATTGTGGATAGTATACTCTCCGATTTCACCTTTTACTGTATAAACTCCCGGTTTGAAACCTACACTTTCAGGATCTGTTTGAATCAGGTTAAGTAATAGCCTGTCTCCCGGCCTCAGAATGCCATTGACCGGCAAAAAGGCATCACTTGCTTCACATAATATTCAATCCTGCCTGCTTTCTATTTCTATCCATGCGTTTATATTTTTCGGAAGCTTAATGTCCTCATCACTGTTATTAATTAGTACTGCATTGATGTTAAAGTCTCACCTTTTGAGTATTTGTCTTTAAGGGAATAACATATGAAGTCGTCATCATCAAAAGCACCGGAAATGCTCCAGCCGTTTTCTATATTTATACCGAAAAGTTTCTTTGTTATATCTACATATAATTCAGTGTTATTACTGTAAAGGAAAGTTATGTGTTTACCTCCGTCAGGATGCCAAACACATTCAGCACAAATTTCACGACTTACAGGATTTATATGCAAGGAAATTAAGGCCTGGCCTTCTATTAAGCTGCATTAAAATCAAGCAACCTGTAATGATTGTCTACTTAATGGCCGTGATCATTGGATCAATGCTGATAGGCGCTTCCAGTCCTATTACTGTTTTAACAACCTTTTTGACCAGGGCATCGACTTCTTCCAGGCTGGACAGCCTGTCATCATCAGTATATAAGTCAAAAAGCCTTGATGCAACGGTGTTTCCTTGATGTGTAGGAATCACTTCCCTGAAACCTGCTTCTTTCAGCCATGCAACCCAGGTTTTCCCTGAAGGATGGATTGTTCTGCATGCCTGGGCTTTTATCACCTTATCTTTAATTTCTTCCAGTAAAACAACAAACACCTGGTCAAAACCGGCCCCTTGATACGCAGATATTCTTTCTCTCAAATCCTGCCCTACCATGGCGATTGTCAACCCATATTGTATGGCGTATTCCTGTTCTATTTTTCTGTTATAAAGAATCAGCTTACAGCTGTTTTCATTCATATCTATTACCCATGAGTCTTTTTCATGCCCGCCCCTATAACAATTGAGAGCCTCATAACATATTCTTATTCGTCCTCCAGGCTTCAGCACCCTGTATAGCTCCCGTAGAGCTTCTTTCGGATCAGGAGTCTGTTCAATGGAGGATGCAGCCATGATTCCGTCAAAACTGTTATCTTCAAAGGGTAATCCCGAACAGGATTTATAACTTACAAATTTTGCATTCTTAATGCCCATTCGCCTGGCATTCTCCGTGCATGTCTGCACACGCTTTTCAGACGAGTCCACCCCTACAACTTCCCCGGCAAAAGGTGCCACTATCAACGAAGGCCATCCGTCGCCCGGGCCAAAGTCCAACAGTTTTTTCCCTTCTCCGTTTACTGAATATAAAAAATCATAAAGGCTTCCCCTATCACTCCAATGCCATTTTACTGTTGAATCAAATGGTTGATAAATGACAGGAAGCATATATAACGATTGCGATTCCATATGATTATATATGAGTTCTTCAGATGTGCAGACTTCCGGACTGAATTCTTTATCAATCCAGGCAAATACACCAGTTTCGTCTTTGTATAGTTCCATTATCAACTACTTGCCTCCATTCTTTCCATATACTAGTGGTTGGATTATATTTTACCATTGTTTGTTTCCAATACATAGGTAAACTTTAAATCTTAACTGAAAATAATAGGCCAGTACATTGCTCATCAGCAAGTGTCCGGCACATTACCATAAAATATATTTGAAAGGCGGTGTGAGTATTTAATATAATAGTTATAACAATTTGATATACGGAGGGTTTGAGATGGCTTGTACCAATAATAAGATTAGTTGCACCTGTACATATACTTCATGTTCACGTCACGGTAAATGCTGCGAATGCGTCGCATACCACCGCAGAAGCGGCGAAGTGCCGGGATGTTTCTTTACCAAAGCCGGCGAAAGGACCTACGACAGGTCAATTGAAAGCCTTTACAGAGACTATACGCAGAATAGGTAAATAAAAAAGCATGACGATTTATGACGTGGAGACAGTTCTTGTGTCTGTAACTTAGGAATTAAGTAAACGAAAACAAGACATGGGAACAGTCTCTTATTTTATTTTCAGAATAAGGTGGGACAATAAGCCTGTCTCACCGTGAATGCAAAACAATCTCACAGTTTGTATAATCGCGTAACGGTTTCATTTTCCCATCTGTCACGCGGGCTCTAATCTGCGACTCATCCCTGTTCCAGGACAGCTCTATATATGCAAATTCACCCTGTTCGTAGAAATAACCGTCACCAGAGTCTTCATAGATCTTTCCATGGGCTGTATCCCGGGCATATATATGAAGTTTTACCGGCGCTGTTTTGAGACCGGAAGTATCAGTCAATACCTCTGTCATCGGAATGATGCTTCCTTCCTTTATGAACAGGGGAATCCGGTCAATCGGTGCATCAACATCTATCCACTGGCCGCCTTTATATAACTCGTCGGTCCAGAAATCGTACCAGTCCGTTCCCGCAGGCAGGTAAACCCGTCTCTTTTTCTCTTTATCTATTGGTTGGGAATCCTTAACATAGTACATCGGTTCTGTTACAGGACATACCATTATGGAGTTACCGAACAAGTACTGGTCATCAATTTCACAGGCAACCTCGTCGGAGACAAAATCGAAAGCCAGCATTCTCATTATTGTTGCATCATCATGCCATACAGCGCCCGCACAGGAATAAATATACGGCAAAAACCTGTAACGCAGCTGATTTATTGCTATCAATGAATCATAAAACATTTCGCCTGGTTTTCCAAAATTCCATATCTCCCTCCGTACATCCGTCCCATGGCTTCTGAATATAGGAAGAAAAGCACCCATCTGGAACCACCGGGTGAACAGTTCCCTGTATCCAAGATCATCAGTACCTTTATCATAATCGCCATTCCAGAACCACACCTTTCCCCGTTTGACGAAAAATGCGCCTATGTCCACCGTCCAGTATGGAAATCCCGTAACACAGAAATTAAGTCCTGCGGCAATCTGTTTTCTGAATACCTGCCAGCTTGCGCTGATATCTCCCGACCAGGCAATTACTCCGTACCTCTGTGCACCGTTATAAACATTACGGGTTAGATTAACAACACGCTTCGTGGAGTCTGTCCGGCGCTGGCCTTCGTACATCGTTTGGGCATGAAACAGGCCATAGGTATTGCATTTATGGATAGGTATATATTTTGATGCCTCTGTAACAAATTCGTGATACATGGCACTTGGTTCCGGTTCAATCCTGTGGCTCCATTCAGGAGTAAACGGCTCACTGGAATCACACCACCAGGCGTCAATACCTTTGTCAAAAAGTCCTTCCTTCGCCTGTTTCCAGTAAAGATCGCGCGCCTCCTGCCGAAAAGCATCATAGATATTGCTGGCAGGCAGCAGCAGTCCTTTATCAAAGAATTCGCCATAATTATCACTGGCTTCATTCATGTTAGGCCAGACCGATATCATCAAGTGAGCGTTTTGCCTGTGAAGTTCGTCCATCATTTTCTCAGGTTCCGGAAATCTTTCGGGATCAAGGGTTTTCTGCCCCCAAAGGTTACCCTTCCATGAACACCAGTCCAGTACAATGCAGTCAAGGCCGATATTTCTATCCCTATATTCCTTGACGACATCCAAAATTTCCCTTTGTGACTCGTAACGCTCCTGGGACTGGATAAATCCATATGCCCATAAAGGCAACATTGCAGCCGTGCCTGTCAAGAACCTGTATCCACTGATTATAGAATCAAAGCTTTCTCCGGCTATGAAATAATAATCCATTTGTATATCTGCTTCGGTATAAAGATAAGAGCCATACCGGGTATCATTAAATATAGCCGGACTACCTGTGGCAAGCAGGATTCCGTAGCCTTTTGATGAAACCAGCATTGGGACAGCGATCTTCATATTAGCCTGATGCATATACTGGGTAGTGCCTCGCAGATTCAGGACTCCTTCCTGTGCCTGGCCTAAGCCATAAAGTCTCTCATCCTGCTGCCAGTTAAGATAAAGCCTCGTACGGTACAGCTTTCTGTCTAATACCCTTGTTGCCTCTTTTATTCTTTTCTTAATTCCATCCGGAGTTTCAATTTCTTCAACTACAGTGTTTTCGTCAATAATGGTTTTGTATGAGTCAAATTCCTCCAAAACCCTGCTCTCATATTCCCTTTCAGCCAGGAGCAGTTTTCCGTCTCGGTTGAAATACCGTATTGAACCTGTTTTTTTGCTTACCCTGAGCCAAAGGGAGGAAGTCTTAAGGTCTATTGAATCTTTGTTGTCGGTAAAATCCCACATTGAATAGGTTTCATGAGGCAGAATACCAACACCGTAAACATTCTCAAAATCATCTTTCCTGGTAAAGGATATGCGTACAATGGAGTCACTTTGCGGAGACAGGCGCATAAGTCCATACTCGCTTCTCAAATAAAGGCCGTCTGGTTTTTTAACAATTTCTGAAATGGCATAGGATTCCCTGGCAATTACTTTGATCATTCCGATTACTCCTTTCATGGTATACCTGTAAAAATTGCGCAGATCGATTTTACGTTTTTGTTCCTTCGCAACTAAACAGATGTTTATATTTTCATCTTATCTGCATAACAGCTTCTGAGTCACAATATCGGAATATATCTCCATACCACCGGTGTATGCAACATGGATTACGTCTTTAAACTTGCTGTTCTCAGGCAGAAAAGAAGTGAGCAGATTCTCCTTTTGAAAAATACGGTCAGGATTAAAAACTACATCCTGGTATCCGTCAAAAATAGCCACATAAAAGATATCTGATTCCACGATATCCTGGAAGAAATGGCTTCCATAGGACAATTCCGGTAAAAAGCCTTCTTTCCTTGAGGAATACTCACAAAGAACCCTTATATTGCTTAATTCCGTAAAGTGTACCGGAACCCCGAGAGACGGTGCAGTACTTCCCCACCTGCCCGGGCCTACCAACATGGCATTTTTCCCTTTCATTTCTTTATTAATTAGTTCCCATTGAAAAAGTCGTACTTTATAATGCTACACTACACTTATTGTAGCAAAGTGGATCAAAAATGTGGTTATATCGATTACCTTAACCTCAACTATGATTTTTTAAAATCCCTTTTTAACCCTTAAATATCATAATTGGGCCAGCTTCCATAGGTTGTGAGCCATAATACCCATGGCAATCCAGGATTTTGAGCCAGAGGTACCCCGTGGCAGAATTCGGTTGAGGCCGCGACACCTTTTTAGCATACTGATGGTAGCTTCACTACCTGCCCTAAACCGTTGAAGCCTTTTAAACCAAAAAGTAGATTCAAGCTCCTTGCGTGCTTTGCTCTTTTTCCCCCGCTTCGGTATGCTAACACGTTTTACCCCGAGGGTATAAAGTTTGTCTTCATTATCTTTGCTGTAAAAACCTCTGTCAGTGGCAACTTCCTTTGGAGTACGTCCAACATTACTCTGATGTCCTTTTACAGCATCGATTAGCAGTGACTCGTCAGAAGGGTTCCCCTCGTAGACTTCGTAATGGGTAATTACTCCTTCTTCCGATTCTGCAATGAGTACTTTGCGGCCGAACTCCGTCGGAGATTTAATTTTACCTTTTTTAATTGGCCGGGCACCCGGATCAAAAACGCTGATTACCCGATCCTTTAAATTGAGGTTGCCCTTATTAACTTCCTCGGTCTGCTCAATAATCTTATCGGCAATCTGGATCATATCGGACAATTCGTCGATAAGTTTTTGAGCCTCGCCTTTGATCTTTATGCCGGTTGCTTGTTTAGCTCTGGCCAAGGCTTTTTTAGCATCCGCAACAGTATGCTTGGCAACTTCAGCAATCTGGCCGGTTATCTCACGTATCTCATCGTATTTTTCTCGTGTCCGGCGCTTTGAGGTTTTAGCGATTGCCAGGATCTTCTTTTTGATGCTTCTGCCTCGGTTACGGATTTTACCTGCTGCATCATTGGCTGCTTCAGCAATCCTGTCGACAGTACGGGTAATGACCCGGACACAATCTCCAAGAAGCTCAGCATCTGTAGGATAGTGGATGTTTGACTCAGCGACAGTGGTATCGATTCTTACTTTCCGGGCTTTTATCTTCTTTTCTTCCACTGCCTTGGTGATGATAATCTTATTGAGTTTGTCAAGGGTATCATTACCAAAGAGTTTAGTCAGTTTGCAAAGAGTCGAACCATCCGGAACCTTGGCATCCAGGGGTATGTGGCAGAACCTTCTCCATTTGATGCTATCGGAAACTCGCCGATGCAATTCTTCGTAGCTAAGGGAATACATATGCTTGATGTACATCATCCGTATGTATACCTGAAGTGGAGTAGACGGCCTGCCATGTTTCTTATGAAAGTGATCGATGAACGGCTGTATTATCTTTTTATCATTAAGATACTTATCGATGATTGCAAGTTCATCATCCAATGCTGTTAATTCTTCGGGAATTAGGTAGTCTGCTAAGGAAATCTGTTGATTATCGATTTTTAACATTTTTCTATCCTCCCGGCAGGATATGCCCAACGGGAAGTCGAATATATCTACTAATCCCGTTGGGTGTTGAGTTTGTATTTTTGGTTATTTACTAATTCGACATTCAAACGGGATTTCCTTTTGGTTTGGTAAATTTTATGAAAAAGTTTTAAGACTTTTTCAATGAGAACTAATTATGCCTATAATTCTTGCCACTTCATATTTTTCCTGCTCACTTAATCTAAGATATGAACTGGCATTTATCAAAATAACGTAATCAACGGATAAACGCACGCTTCCGCCCATGAAATTACCTTTGCTTGAAAAGAAGCAATCCTTTTCATCTGTTAGTTCCGGTATCTTTACCGTTTTGCCCAACCCTTTGGTCTGCAACGGGCGGCACTGTAAAAGGTTTATCTTGAAGTTGTCTTTATTATTAAAATTGGCTGTAAATTCAATATCCACAGGATAATCATATGCCTTTGACAGCAAGGCCAGCATATCCCGCATCAAGGCAGCAAACTTTGTATCTGTAAGAAGTTTTTTAAAATCCAGTACAAAAGGTGTTTTCCGGTCCGCATATCCTAATTCGCGCAGACGGACCCGGGCTGCATAATCAGGGGTGGCAAACAAGTCTTTATCTGCCTTGAGAGGTAATGATAAAACCTCGTCCACAAGTTTGCTTTCCAGAGTATTACTTGCTAACGAAAGCAGGTCCAACCGGTGCTGGGAAAACCTTTTCCTGTCTTCATCACTCATCGGCGGATTTCGAAGGGGGTTGTCAAGGCACACTATCTTCACATAATCTCCACCGGTACGTTCCACTGCCCTGGTGCCTAATCCAAATACAAGCCGAAGCATCCCTGCATTCATATCAATACTTCCATCCCAGACATAAAGGTTGGAAGAATACCCTACACCTGCGATATGCGGGAAAAAGTAATCCCCATGCCTGTCTCCCGAGACACGCTGCACAAGTATGGCCATTTGCTCGTCTTGCTGTGCCAGTCCGCGAATCATTCTGTATCTTAACGCATCTTCGTTCATGGTACTGGCATAGACAGTACGTATAGCCTGTTCAAAGGCTTCATAACGCTCCTGGGGTGTTCCCTGGTTAACACAGAAAACACTTTCATATTTGCCGGCAAATGCGTTTCCAAAATTATCCTCCAGCAAGGAACTGGAACGCACTATAATAGGAGACTGGCCGAAATACTCCAGCATTTGCACAAATTGCTCCTGGATATCCTTGGGAAAGGACCCATGCAGAAGCTTCTCCTTAAGTTCCGCCGCATACCGATAATAACCATCAGGTGTTTTTTGCCTGGTACGCAGGCTCCACCATCCATTTTGCACTATATATGTATAGAAAACATCGGAACCAATAAAAAAGGAATCATGAGGTTCCAGGAATGATAAAAAGCGCTCGCCGCCTTCAACCTCCAGGATTTTTCTCGCCAGCAGCATGCCAACGCTTTTCCCTCCGATAAAACCAGTGCCGATTTCCCGTGAAGCAATGGCGAGAATATCCTTTAAAGTAAAATACCTGTCACATAGCTGAAACATTCGGGAATCGCTGCCAATCAGCATATACATGAGTCTCTTCTTTACTTCTTCCTGTTCCTCTGCGGGAGCGTTCAACATCCTTTTTGCATCGTTGAAAATAGTGTTCCAGTAATCCAGCCTTATTTCACCACGGTTGATACTGGTAAAAAGTTCAGAGGCATCAGAGCTGGATGTTATGCAGATTGCTTCCTGGCCTTGTATGAAATGGGGGAAAAACATGGTGGGTGAATAGCGCTGCCACACCTTTAGGGGATGAATATATGTTCTGCCGTTGATTTGGTATAAATCCAGGAGAAGCTGGGTGGTTTCACGGATGCCGGCAATAGTGCTGTAGGTATGGGAGTTTCGCATAATGGCAAAATATGCAACCGTATCCAACTCAAACAAGTACGGGCATGTAGCCTTGAAAAAGTTGCCGATCATCAGGTCAGAATGCCAATATTCAAGCAAGTCAGTGAGACAATCAAATACGTAGAATACCCTTTTGCCCGCTTCTCTTATGAGGTTGTGTATTTCAACGGCAAAACTTTCGAAACCGTTACTCGCATCAAAATGGTAAGTCCTAAAGCCCTCTTCTGCATTGAGTAAAGGTTCGTGATTGGCAAAGCGGATATAAATTAGCCTTATATTCTCCTTTACGGCGTTTTCTGCAAAATATCCGACCATTTTCTTATAGCTAGAAATGGAATCCACTTGCCAGACCACGTTATCTCCAAACCGTAAATGGTCAATTACCTGGTCAAAACCCGCTAATCCTGTACTGACTTTATCGTGCAGATTCATGACACACCCCCAAAAGCCCCTCACTTACTTTCTCGATTCGTAATCTTTCCAGTTGGAAACTTCACCAAACAGTTTTTCACTTAAGATAAGTGCCGTTTTATCGAATATGACAAGGTATACGTCCAAATCATGGTCTTCCAGGAACTGCCGGATTGCTGAGGCTGCAACTTTCAGAGCTTCCTCTTTGGGATATCCGTAAATCCCGCTTGAAATCAGAGGGAAAGCAATGCTGTCACACTTATGTTCAACGGCAAGTTTAAGGGAGTTTAAATAAGCGGAACGCAAGAGCCTTTCGCATTCTTCTGCATTTTTATAATCGTACACGGGACCTGCAGTATGAATTATGTATTTAGCAGGCAAGGCAAAACCCGGCGTAATAACCGCTTCACCGGTTTTAATGGGCGCAAGTTTATCACATGCAGCCTGGAGCACAGCTGGGCCTGCAGCTCTGAATATGGCTCCACAAACACCACCCCCCATTTTTAGTTCTGTGTTTGCCGCATTGACAATGGCATCCACTTTCATTTTCGTAATATCCTGCCAAACTATGGTAAAAGGCATCTATACTCCTCCAGTCCTTGTCTTCCAGGTTAAGTCAGATGAATCATCCCTGTAATTTTACATGTCTTCCAGGTTGAAACAGGAAAATCATCCCCATATCTCAGAGCCATTCGGTGACTTCATCGATACTTTTTCTTGGCCTCATTGGAGGGTTTTCATCCGCATAACCTATCGCCAGGGCGGCAATCATCTGGCACTTTTTGTTAAGGTATTTGCAGAGTTCCCAATAAGCGAAAAACACATCACAAATCCATAAAGTGCCAAGGCCCAGGCTCTGAGCAGCCAATATCATATTTTGTATTGCAGCTCCTGCAGACTGTATGTCAACAACATCTGCAAATTTCTGATCCAATGTTTTCTTCCGCCACGGGGGCAACCCGTAAGGATTGAATATGAAAATGATAACAGGAGCCTGTTCCATAATGTTTGCCGAGTACTCCGCACTGCCGGTGTTTCCGCCCTGAGCCTTTATTGTTTTTATGCCATCCCTCAAAATCCGAACAATTTCAAGCCGTTTATCACCAGTCACAACCACGAAGTTCCAGGGTTGTTTGTTCTTTCCGGAAGGTGCCTTTATCCCAGCGTCCAAAATCTTGCGGATAAATTCATTGCTTACAGGTTCATTTTTAAATTTACGTATGCTTCTTCTGCTGTCGATTGCCTGAAAAACATCCATAATTATTTCTCCTTTCATTCCGGATGAAATATTCTAACCAGGGTTAATTCCATGAAGTCTAAAATAAAACTCCATTCAGCGATAGTTTTCGCTTAAAATGGAGTTGTTTATTGATTTATGTTCCATATCATGTCTTTTCCTTCTTGTCAGTTATTTGCTTGCGTTTTTCATCCTGTTCACGTACGTACAACCTGTATTCGATTGGTGTCTTTTCCTTTTCTACAGCTATTAATTCACCTATTTTTACTAATTCCTTAAGCTTATCATTTATAAACGGTTGCAGGCATGCAGGCACATGGTCTTTATGATACCTGTGCAATGCAATACATTCACGGCAGCGTCCATGCCATTCACAGAGAGTCTGTGTACAGGCACACTTCATCACTTCCGGATCCTTAACAAGTTCTCTGTTTCTCAAGACCAGTTCGTAATATTCTTCCTTAGTTCTCATTCACTAGTCCCCTTCGGCATTATCGGAATATCTTCAGAAATATTAACGATATATATTGGGTAAAAGTCGGCATACTGAATATTTAAGGTGTTCACAAAGCAACGATTTCAATTCAGTTTAATTATACACCAAAAACTTCAGCCCAGGTATCAATCATTGCATGCAATTTTTCATGGACGCCGTGGCCCACAACATTTTCTTCATGCCGCTCAAACTGCGAAAACATTTGATCCTGTTCCTGTTCACTCATTACACGGTCTGCCATTACAAAAAGCACACTGTTCTCCTTGTCTATATGCCGGCGTAACAATTCACGGTAAAGCGATGCCACATTGACGAATCCCTCGATATTTTTTTCTTCCAGGCTTTTACTCATTTGCGAAATGTATTCCCTGCCCTGGACATGTTCCCTTAACATGACACCGATGGGGCCGCCTTCATTGGGGATACCTTTACTGACCAGTTCCTTGAACAGGAAATCTTCTTCTTTACCATGATGGCATTTGTCAGCGAATATCTTGAGAAAATAAACCACTTCACTGTAGTACTGAAGTATATTCTCATGGTTGCGGTTCTCCGGTTCCGTCATCTTTTCAAGTATATCAAGGACGCGCAGGATAGCACCATGTTCCTTTCGAAGGTCTTGTGTTGCTTTTCCCATTTTCAACCCCCCTTTACCGGTTCCGGTATAGTATAAATAAAATGTTTGATATATTAATACCACTCTTATCCAGATTTAAACTGTTAAGGGTGTCGATGGGGGGCGGTTCTTCTGGGTAACTTTTCAAAACAGGGGGGGCGACATAGGGACAATACTAAGACAAGGATCTCATTAACTCCTCAGTATTTTATCCATGGGTTTTCCCTTGGCCAATTCGTCAACCAGCTTATCCAGCCACCGAATTTTTTGCATTAGAGGGTCTTCGATATTCTCAACCCTGATCCCGCAAATTACACCTTTTATTTTGTCTGCATTCGGGTTTATCTGTGGGGCTTCGTTAAAAAAGGTTTCATAGTCTATGTTTTTTTCTATCTGCGCCTGCAAGCCCGATTCATCATACCCTGTCAGCCAGCATATTACAGTATCTACTTCAGCTTTGGTACGTCCTTTTCGTTCCGCTTTCTGAACAAGCAACGGGTAAACTTTTGCGAACGGCATTTTATACACACGTGTATTTGTCATAATGTATCCTCCCTAAACTCTGATCTCTTTGGATTAGTCTAAGTCTTTATTGATAGTCATAATATCATATACCCATTTTATTCACCAGTATATCTGTAAGACATGAGAATCATCCATTACTTTCTTACCGTTCGTTGGCACTTCTTTCCAGCGCCAGTAAATTACTGCGGCTACCCACGAACGAGGTATGATTTTTCCGAAGAATGACAGCATCCTGTTTAGGATGCCGGGGACATATAAACACTTGCCTGCCAGCGCCCTGTCAATTGTATTGCGGGCCACTTCTTCCAATGGGATGGTAGTTATGTCTCCCCAGAATCCCTGGGCTTTGATACCGTTTATGGCCTTTTGAGTCGTTACCAATCCTGCCGGGCATAACGTAAGTACGTTAACGTCCTCATTTTTTAATTCCTGACGGAGCGAAACGGCAAAATCCAGCAGAAACCTTTTTGATGCAGCGTATGTCGCCTTCAGTGGCATCGGAAACATTGAAGCCAAACTTGATACAAACACAACATTAAAAGGCCTGCCAGGTCTGCGCCGTTTCAGGATGGCATGGGTTATTCGCAGGGTTGCCGCATTATTAAGCAAGACTATCTTTACAAGATTCTCTCTTTCATGCTTCATAAATTCACCCTCAAAATCCAACCCTGCCACATTCAGAAGCATATCAAAACGAATCCCATTCTTGTCTATAATTTCAAGCATATTGTCAACGCTTTCCGCATCCGTAAGGTCGCAGGCTTTTGCCGCAACAGCAACGTCAAATTGCCTTTCAAGGCCACGCTTGATCCGTAGAAGACTATCTTCATTTATATCAGTCAAAAACAGGTTATATCCACGGCTTGCACATTCATTGGCAAGAACACGGCCCAGACCGCCGCTTGCTCCGGTAATCATCACGTTCATATTAGCCCACCTTCCCATAATGAATATCGCAAAGGCGTTCACTCAATTCAAACAGACGGTCGGCATTTTCACTTGTTACCTCTTTACTGTAGTTCTTTTCATTACACATGTAATAATACAATCCGTCTGGTGCATTCTCCTGCTCACACAAAAATGCATACGTTTTTGCAGGTACCGAAGGTGGCACGCCATGCCTTTTGCGAAGGGTCCATACAAGGTTGACAAGGCTTCCGGTTTCCTTGTTACCAATATCTGTGTTTACAAGACCCGGGTCAACTACATAAGCCCGGATTCCGGCTGGCGCATACCTGTCATTCAGACCTTTCGCAAACAGAATATTACACAGCTTTGACTGTTTGTAGGCTCTGAGAGGATTATACCTTCGCCGGAGCATCACGTCGTTCCAGTTTACCTTTATACCCTTATGGGATTCACTCCCCGTCATAATTGTACGTCCGTGCGCTTTTAGCAGAGCCGGCAGTAACTTATACGTAAGCAAAAATCCTGCCAGATGGTTTAAGGCAAATTGCTGTTCATAACCTTCCTCAGTGGTCATAAACCAGCTTCGCACACATCCAGCGTTGTTTATAAGGGCATGAAGCTCTCCATTGCAATTTTCATTAAGGTATGAGAGAATCTCCTCTGCAACCCGGATAACTTCGCGTTGCTGCATTAAGTCTGCAAGTAAAAAGGTTATCCTGGCATTGGGGTTATCAGCCAATATCATATCTTTTGCTAGGTTACATTTTTCTTCACTGCGGGCAATCCCAAGAACATTAAATCCATTCCGGGCCAAAAGGCGCGCAGTTTCCAGTCCGATTCCCGAAGAAGCACCGGTAATCACTATAGTTTTCATTTTTTACCTCCCTATACTAATTAACTGCGTTGTAACCAAACCAGCCCCACGTGTGCCAGAATTCAATGGATCCTGACAATAGCATGGAAATTATCATCCCAAGGACGAAACTTGTGGTAAAAACCACCATGGCAAACAGGGCCACAGAGCGTAAACGTCTGTTGACTTTAGCAGGCAGACGCGGATATATGGCAAGAGGCGGAAGTACTGCGCCGCCTGAAGCGATTGCCATTGTGTTCCTGTGAAAACGCCCGTATGCACGCATGAGCTGGCGTATAAATAAAGCGAAATAAATACAGCCGACCACTGACAAAACCGCAAGAGCCGCTGCCGATATCCCTATAACCACTGCTGATAAGTAAGGCATTGGTGTAAACTTTGTGATAAAATTTACTCTGCCGAACAAACAGGCTGCAATTACGAGGTTGCTTACGGCAAACGCCGCCATTATTATTTCCCAGACCACGAGCAAAATGAAGAATGCACCCGTAAAAATATCTGTAAAAACAAGTCCTATAGCCGCAGCTATCTTTTTCCCCCCGCTTGTTTTATACTCGATATTACTCTCGAACTGGGAAGCAAGCTGTAATGGGTCACCAAGCCTGGCAGCAATCTCTTCTTCAGAATAGCCATCTGCCATTTTAAAGGCAAAATGCTGTTCATATTCACTAATGATTTCATCTATGTCAGCAACGTTATTCTTTTTTAGTTCATCTTTGAGTTTTGCAAGAAATTCATTCTTTTTCATCATTATCATCCTCCAGTAAGATTTCTATCTTTTTGGCAAAATCCAGGTACTCTGCCCGTTCTTTCTCATACACTTCACGTCCAAGGCTTGTAAGGGAGTAATACTTGCGGGGAGGTCCTCCGCTGTCTTCCTGTACGTAAGTTGTCAGCAAGCCTTCGTTTTTTAGTTTTCTCAATATCGGATAAACTGTACCGTCCGCTATGTCAATATGTTTTGACAAGTATTCCGATAATTCGTATCCGTAATAATCATGTTTCTTCAAAAGCGCCAGAACACACAGTTCCAGTACGCCCTTTTTATATTGTATGTTCACATACTCCCTCCTTCGTTAATAAACAGTAGAATATGTTATCTACTATTAGATTATATTCAATAGTGATTAAATGTCAAGAGTTGTTTGTGAAAATAGGAAAAAAAGATAGACCCAGTGTAAAGTTGAGATTTCAAATACATTTCAAGATAACCGGGAAAATGTCTGGTTCCCTATATTATTTGCCTGAATTGTCGAGCCAGTTTACAACATCAAGCATTATATCTTCAATAACGGGAATATCATCCACTGTGGCTTGCCTTATTGTAATCATTATATCGCCTCTGTGACTCAAATTACTCACCTGATGGTTGAAAGAGCTCTATGTATTTTATACAATAAAATAAACATTTTCTGGTCATTTGATATTATATCAACTTTTAGTAATTACAGGTAATATTGTGTATGATAAAAATGGTAGTGACTTACCTGGACGAAAGGAAGTGAACGAATTGAGTTATTCAATAGACGCCGAAACAATGAGCTCATTGCAAAAAGCTCAGAAAAATGAGATAACGGAGTACCATATTTACTCAAAATTATCTTCGTACATAAAAGATGAACACAACAGAAAAATATTGCAGCGTATCGCCCGGGATGAACTCCGCCATCATGATGAACTGAAGAAATTCACGGGAACGGAAAAGAAACCGAATATTTTAAAAATATATTTTTATACCTTCGTTTCCATCATATTCGGTATTACTTTTGGCATAAAGCTTATGGAAAAAGGAGAAGAAGGCGCTGAAAAGCTTTACAGTGAGCTTGGCAACAAGATTGAAGAATTCAAAAATATAGCCAATGAAGAGGACAAACACGAAAAAGGCCTGGTGGGAATAATTGAGGAAGAAAGGCTCAAATTTGTAGGTTCTATGGTCCTGGGGCTGAATGACGCCCTGGTGGAACTTACCGGTACATTGGCAGGCCTTACATTTGCTTTAAAAAATACGCGTCTTATAGCCCTTGCCGGCCTTATTACAGGTATAGCCGCTTCCCTTTCAATGGCGGCTTCGGAATACCTGTCGGCCAGGACGGAACAGGACAATGCCCGCGCATTGAAATCATCACTATACACGGGAGGGGCATACGTTTTCACCGTTGCGTTCCTTGTACTGCCCTACCTGGTATTTTCCAACTATGTAATAAGCCTTGTATTTACAATCCTTGCAGCCATACTAATAATTCTTATTTTTAATTTCTACATATCAGTAGCCAAGGACCTTTCATTTAAAGAGAGATTTCTTGAAATGGCCGGTATCAGCCTGGGAGTAGCCGTCATTTCCTTCATAATCGGCTACCTGATCCGGATATTCCTTGGGGTTGATGTTTAGGGGTGAATGTCACGGGCAAAACAGGGAGACTGTACAACAGGGGGACGGTTTTTCTGTGCACCGTCCCCCTTTCCTGAAAAAAGTTTATTCAACCTGAGTTGACAAGAACATGGGCAGAGACATCTGATCAATCTGGTCCAAAAGTTCCTCGATTTCGTCTATGTGTTTGTCTTCGTCATTCAGAATCTCAATAAGTATATCCCTTGTTGCATGGTCAAGCACTTCGCCTGCAAGCGCTATAGCCTCATTGTAAGCCTTGATTGCCTTTTCTTCTGCCTGACGGTCATATTCAAGCTGCTTTGGCACGTCACTTCCAATGTGAATATTCCCCAGCCTGGATACGATAGGTGTTCCACCTAAGAAAAGAATCCTGCCGATAAGTTTCTCGGCATGAATCATCTCCCGAATTGACCGTTTTTCAAAAATCTCATGCAATTTGCCATAACCCCAGTCTTCACACATTTCTGCGTGTACGATATACTGGTTAATGGCCGCAAGCTCGTCAGCAAGCAAATCGTTGAGTTTTTCAATAAGTTTCGGATTGCCTTGCATAGAAAACACCTCTCTTTAATGATGTGATAGAATGAAGAGTGCTTAAACCATGGTTGTACACTAATATTCTACCTTTACTGGTTATTTTTATCAATATTTAGGTTGAAATAATTCTTATTATGAGTTGACAAATTCGAGCCCGTTACATGGTATACCATGCCAATGAGGCTGTTCATTTGACATAACTAAAAAGCCAATTCCCCTGGTTTATAACCGTCCGGCAATTCTTCCTCTGTTAAAAATTTAAAATTGTCATCCCGCAATATAGGCAAAAACGCTTCATATGGTATCCTCGAAAATTCGCATCCATAGTCGCTGGCCCCGAACCACTTGCCCTCTTTGCTGCTTAAATTCAATCCCCTGGCAAATTTCGTATAATTTGAGCAATCGTGCACTACCAAATCCCATTTTTCTTCATCGGCTATTTTCATTAATTTCAAGGTTAATTCCCTGCTCCATATGGGAGATATATAGCCATGCCTTGAAATGTATAAATTTTCTCCATAATAGTTGCCTATGTTGTTTTCATTGAGATGTAATTCAGCACAATTGATAAAATCTGGTTTCGTATCCAGAATAGCCTGTTTTTTCTTAAGGAAACTCGTGAAGAACTCGGGGGTCATTGGGGATTCAATTCCCACGCTTTTTATATATTTTTTGGCTATACCAATACTTTCAATAACCTTGTCCGAGCAATTGGTAGCGCCCAGGTTGAAGCGTATTTCATCAAGGCCGGCTTCACCTAATGCCTTCAGAGATTCTTCCGTGGCCAGGGTGCCGTTGGTGTATAAATGCTGATGGATCCTGGCATTATTGAATTTCTTTATTACCGGATAATATTTTTCAATTTCCATGAACGGTTCCAAATAGACATAGGAGATGCCCGTAGGTTTTTTGTATATGGAAAGAAGTAAATCAATATCCTTTTCATAAAACTTTGTGCCGCCGATCTCCCACATGCCTTCTCCAACCGGCGGGATTTCATCAAGCTCCCCGTAATTGTAACAGAATTTGCACTCTATATTGCACCTGTTCGTTTTTCTGACAGCGCTTAGGCCTGTTCCCAAAAGGCAGGAGCAGCATCCCCTTGGAAACTTGCTTTCATCTCCCACAAAAAAGGTTCTGTTTTCCAATGTTTTTAAACCCTTGATTTCTGCCATTAATATCTCATTTCTATGGTCAACAGCAGCCTCAATCTGAGCAAAGACTGCGTAAACAATTTCCTGCTGTTTTACTGTAAGTTCTTCATCCTCCGGCAGCATTGAAAAGAATTCAAACCATATAAACGCATCTTTTTTAGAAATTTTCACAAGTGGTCCTCCTCCGATTAATTTATGAGACTCTGATTGCAGTCCCATCCAAGTTAATTGCTTCTTTTTTATCCCAATACTTTTATTAATTAATCTAATGCTTAATGATAACATAATTTCAAATCTTTATCTATTTTCCTTAAGGAAAAGGGTTTCGGCCGGTGTATTTACCAAGGCTTAACTGTCCTTTTGTCACTATTTTTTCATTAACTTTTACACTGCCGCTTTTTATATTTACTCTGTCCTTAATGCAACAACCGGATCCTTCTTAGCGGCACTGCGAGACGGAATGATACCGGCAACCAGTGTCAGAAGCATACTTATAATAATCAGGACAACTGCTGTTTCTGCCGGCAGAATTGCATTAAGATTGTTAAGGCCTGTCATATGGTGCAGTATCAGGTTAATGGGAATACAGAGCAGATAGGTAATTACCACTCCAAGAAGGCCGGATGTAAAACCAATGATAACGGTTTCTGCACTAAACATGCTGGAAACATTCCTTTTCGAAGCTCCGATAGCGCGCAGAATACCAATTTCCTTGGTACGCTCCTGCACTGAAATCAGTGTAATAACTCCAATCATAATGGATGATACAATCAGGGATACTGCAACAAATGCAATCAGCACATAAGTAATGGCGTTAATGATAGTCGTTACCGACGATATCATAAGCCCAATATAGTCCGTGTAGGTAATTTCCTCCAGGTCGTCAACCTTTTCGTTATATTCAGCGATAGCTTCCTTAATCACATTTTTATTCACAAAAGTGGATGCATAAAGGTTAATTGATGCGGGACTATCCATATCAACACAGCCAAGTTTTATTAAGTTCTCTTCATATGTTGAATCAGAAAACTCCAGAATATCCTCGTAATATTGGGCACACATCTCGTCAGTATACTGGGTGATTGCCATATCAAGTGCACCGGCCAGTTGCTCGTTTGTCATGGCACTCATCTGCCGGCTTACCTGTGCAGCATACTGAGCCCGGTATTGCTCTTCCAAAGCTCGGGCGAACAGTTCTTTCAACTCATCATCACTCATGGAAGCGATGTATCCGGAAATTGTCCCTTCATCCATTTTCGTCTTCTCTGCCATCACTGGTGTAATAGATGCTTCCATATCGGCACGTGTCATATTTGCAAGGGTGCCGGAAACAAACTGTTTAACCGATTCAACGGGAGGAATACTCATAATCTTTATATAGGCGGATGCCTTCCCGGAGACATTAAGAGATTCAATATACTTTTTAAATTCAGCTGCCTTTTCTCCGGTAGTAAGCGTGGTATCCGTGTTTCGGAACGGCAGCCCGGTGAAAATATCTATATTGGGATTTTATTTCTGTGCTTTCACTGCTTCCGATTGGACTGCCTTCTCAATGATATACTCCGTAAGCTTGCTTGTATATCCGATAAAGCTTCTGTTTGTAGATGTAATTGAATTTTTACTGGGTTTTGCAATACCTACAGCATGAAGTGCCAGGGCATTGTCATATAAATATTTCAACCCGGCTTCAGTATCCCGGAGGTCGGCATAGATACCCGACTTCTCATCATAGGAATAACAATCGGAATTTAAAATCGTGCGAAAATCCATACTGCATATTTCTTCATAAGACCATTTTTGCACCTCATAATCAATAGTTGTATGGTTAGCTGCCGCATCCATAAGCTTCTGGATTTCCTCTTCCGATTTCAGTCCAAGTGCATAAAGAGTCATATCGTCAATTTCGTTATTTTTGTCAACGAACAGGACAATCTCATCATACCTGGTGGGCCAGCTGCCATATATAAGATCATACTGCTTCTGGATGACTTCACTCACAGGTTTTCCGTTATTTCCGGGAAGCAATTCTTTCCATAAGGCCATGGATGACATCATCATGGAAGAAGCACTGCCCATAACCGTTTTATCACGCAGTGCAAGCATTGACGACATATCAACGCCAATAAATTTTTTCATAATTTCCAGCGTCAAAGTTTCCGTGTCGGAACGAATTATTTTACCGTCAACATTTTCTGTATATATTAAAAGTTCGGTATCATAGGTATACTGCACGCCCGCCAGTGCAGTGCCCAGTTTACTGTTTTCATCCGCCCGTTCCTTTTCAACATATTCTTTGAAAGGTTTCAGATCATTTTTCTTTGCCTCAAGGGAGTTCATCGCATTCATCATTTCATAAAGCATGGCTTTCTGGTAAATGGCATCGTTCTCATGCTCGGAAATGGACTTCGCTTTCCCCATAAATGTGGAGAGCAATGAGGACGCGTCCACACTCTGCGATTCAATCGTTAACGGATAGGACGAAAGGGTTTCCTCCTGTACATAATCAATAAATGCTGTAGTACCCTGGGATACTGCATAGATTAAGGCAATACCGATAATACCTATTGAACCGGCAAAACTGGTTAATGCCGTCCTACCCTTTTTTGTAAACAAATTCTTAAGCGACAGGCCGAATGAAGTCCTGAAAGACATGGAAGGTTTCTTCTTTTTATATTCACCGGCTTCCCTGCTTTTGGCCTCTGCAGCTTCCTTCCTCTCTTCTTCTTCGGTAAGTGGCATACTGTCACTGATAATCTTACCGTCAATCATTCTCACGATACGTGTTGAATATCTTTCAGCCAGGACAGGATTATGTGTAACCATGACAACAAGGCGGTCTTTTGCAATCTCCTTAAGAATATCCAAAACCTGGACACTGGTTTCCGTATCAAGGGCTCCGGTCGGTTCATCGGCTAAAATGATATCAGGGTTATTTACTATTGCACGGGCAATGGCAACTCTTTGCATCTGACCGCCGGATAACTCAGAGGGTCTTTTGCGCATCTGGCCTGCAAGGCCAACCTTCTCCAAAGCTTCCTTTGCACGTTTGCGGCGTTCATTTTTGGGAACTCCGGACAATGTGAGTGAAAGCTCGACATTGGCCAGTACGGACTGATGAGGTATTAAGTTATAACTTTGGAATACAAAACCGACTGAATGGTTCCTGTATGTGTCCCAGTCCCTGTCATTATACTCCTTGGTTGATTTTCCGTTAATTATAAGGTCCCCTGAAGTATATTGGTCAAGACCTCCGATAATGTTTAGCAAAGTCGTTTTTCCACAGCCGGAAGGCCCCAGTATAGAAACGAATTCACTGTTACGAAATTTTAAGTCTATCCCTTTCAAGGCCTCAACGTCTTCGCCACCGGCTGGATATACTTTCGTTATTTCCCTAAGTTCGAGCAATTTTTGTCCTCCTTTTCATGTGCCTATGCCTTGAAAACAATAAAAAGCGGAGATTTGCATATATTCAAATCCCCGCCTGCTGTCCTTAATCTAAAGTTTTCCTTGTATATTTATTTTTTATCCACACAATAAGCTTACTCTATACTTTTTATATACTCGTTCATTGGTCTGACCATATAAACATTGTTCGGAAGTTTTTCTGTTGTTATATAACCAGGTTCGCTGTCGATTAATGCAGGAATACGGTTAATCAGGTTTGCACATGTAAGCTCTACAGTTGCAGGACGGTTAACAACAACAGTCGTGTCAGGCTCCCCGTAGAAAGTCCATTCATTCTTGTCAAACTCACCGGGAGCATAAACCTTTCCTATACACTGCGTTACAATAGTGATACCTTCAGCAGTTTCCGTAGTAACAACAGCAGACATGCCTGTTGCATACCCGGCTTTTATTGTCATTCCCAGGGTACTGGAATAAAGGTCCTGATCATGTGTCATGGGTATGCATTTCTGTGTCTGTGAAACAGGAGTCAAGCCCAATCTGCTGCACAACCAACCATTTTGGTTCCACATATAACTTGGCTCAATTTCTCCGCTTTCTATTTTGGCTTTAATCTCGTCCGAACTTAAGTTGTTGTATTTACCTATTTTTTCAGCAAACTCCTCCAGGGAAAGTCCGGCTCCGTGCCCCTCTGCCAAAGCTATACCATAATCCTCGACGTTATAGCTACTGGAACCTTCAATTCTCGTTATTTTATGCATGGAGCCTGCCAAAGTGTCAATAAGTACACCCCAGTACATATCAGGATATCCGCTGCCTGTCAAAGTACAGTTATTCTTTTTTGCCAATTCATCAAGTTCTTTTGTTATTTCAGGAGAAGAGTTCCACGGATAAAGAGCTTCTTCACAGGTTGAAATTGCATTGACTCCGTTTTTCGCGCATATTGTAAATGCCTCTTTTAAGTCGACCATGGTGCTGCGGGTTGCGATCACACAAACATCAGGTTTGAGTTCAGCAAGCATCCTGTCAGCTTCCTTTGCATCTGTTACCTTGATCCCCAGGTTCTTGCCGCCAATGATTTCACCAATATCCTTGCCGATAACATTGGGATTAATGTCAAATGCCGCTACAATTTCTGCCCCTTTCTCAAGCAGATACCGCATAAGATAAACACTCATTTTCCCGCAACCATATTGTACTGCTCTTACCTTACGTTTCATTGCTCAAACCTCCTCCCTGTTATTTTGAACTTATTTTCTCAAAATATTCTAGCTAATTTTAGTTTATCCAATATCTTACATAAGGTCAATATATTTTGACATTTTCTGTATTGTGTTGACAAAATAACACTAATTTTTCGGTTTTCTATACTTTACGCACAGGCCTTACATATTTCCAGAACCGTTCACAATCATGATAAAAATACATTATTCTGCCGGGTGATGTATCGTATTCATATCCGGTGCCTGCAAAATCAAAGTCTTCCATTGCTTTTTCAACCTTTTCCGCCACGGTGAGGTTTTCTTGCTCATAGTTGAATGGTCCATGCTCGAAAACAATGTATTCACCTTCAGGAATATCAATCAGAAGCATTTGAGGTGGAACCGCACCCTTATAGTCAATGGGAAGCCGCACACCATAACACTCTGCGCTTCGAATGCCCCAATGGCACACCTTGCTTTCCGGATCGTTAATATATGCCATAACCTGACCGCTGCTGCTGTTAATTTCAGTTCCGCCTTCATCATCCAATTTATCCTTGATGCTGTCCAGTAAGCCACAGATTGTGTCGCAATCCTGTCCGGGAATTTGCTCCTGTTTCTTCCAGAAATCCCAATATCCATTGCTCTCATAGTTTTTAATGTGTAAAAATTTGTGCGCGGGAATTGTTACGAAGTAGATCTTAATGTCTTCAGAAGATTTTACCATACCAATCTCTCCTAATCCTAAAAAGTAACGATCGAAAGGGTTTATTTTTGTACGAAGTACCACTGGCCTGGGATTCTTCCTGTATTCACTGGGACTTATGCCATACGTCCTCTTAAATGCCCTGGTAAAAGCTTCGTGGGATGAAAAGCCATAATCAAAAGCAATGTCCAGTATGCTTTTTTCGCTGTCTCTTACCTCTTTCAGCGCAAGGGCCAGCTTTCTTAAATACAGGTAATCCCTGAATTGCATTCCCATTATTTCCTTGAATTTCTTTGTGGCATAGTATTCGGAATAGCCAAGCCTGCGTGCAAGAAAGCGCAGCGTTACAGCTTCATCGTTGTAATTCCTGATGTGCATGTCAATTTCATCTACGATTGTCTGAATATTCTTCTGCCATTCGTACATCAAATAATCACCCCATTTCGATCACCCTAAGGTTATTATAGGTACCAAGAGAAATTCCCGCTTGATTTTACTTGTCATTCTATGCCCTAAAGCAGAAGTACCATATTCCCATGAAATTCTCCTCTGTAAGAAACCTGTGCTACATTTCCTTTGAAAACCTGTTTACGTAGAAAATCATTGAAAAATTAGCAAACAGGTATGCGGCAATAAGGACCAATATTACATACAAGTCAACCTGCATCAGGGCAAAAGCGATAATCAATGCCCCGAACACCACCTGCATAAGGTCATACGCCTTTGCTTTTGCCTTGTTGCTGATAGCTATATTCCGCTCATCATTGGTTTCGATTTCAACCCGTTTGGCAGTTTCAGGATTCTTTTTCATTATATACTTCTTAAGTGCTGTACCCAGGTTTCCTCCGAATAAACCGGTACCGATTCCTATGCATATATAGGGCAATGTGCGCATAATGCCTGCGGCTTCCTGAAGCGATAATGCCAACAAAATCCCTGTACCAAAAATTACAAGTCCCAATGCCGCAAGTACAATGTTTTTCACAAAACTTCCGCTTTTCACCTTTCATTCCTCCTCATAAATAAAAATATCTTCAATGCTCATCCCAAAAAACCTGGCGATTTTAAAGGCAAGGGTTATGGAAGGATTGTAACGCCCGTTTTCCAGCGAACCAATTGTCTGCCTGGATACTTCCAGTGCGTTGGCCAGTTCTTCCTGGGTCAGCCCTCTTTGTTTTCGTAATTCCTCCAACCTGTTTTTCACGTCCTCTCCCTCACTCCCATTCAGAGTCAATACTATTTATAGATGTAAAGCTAACTTTACATTATAATAGTATCAACATAATCTGAAAATGTCAAGTATACTTTCCATTGTAGTTTATGTTAAAGCTAACTTGCGGTATTTTCACAAGTATGCAGATTAGCCGGAACTTTTTCTAACTAATGGAAAAAAATTATTGAAAAAGACCAAATCTCAATTATTGACAACTGCGTTTCAGGTACTTATAATTACTTCATTAATAATATAAGGCTTAAGGAAACCATTAGCAGAATTACATATAATAATATAAGATTAGCATAATAAAGAATGATGATGTCAAAGGTGACAGAGCCCTTGAAGATTTCGTGGATACTTACCGGTTTTGCCGGTGGTTTTTTTATTGAGTTAATTTTGATGTGGTTAACAGAAAAGCTGGTAGGGCACCTTACCCGGTCAGACGGCGCAAAAGGAAAGTTTATGATGTTCATCAGCTTTCGGAACATGGTAACACTGCTGGTTTTAACCATGGCTGCGCTGTGCTCGGTTCAGGTGATGCTGTCAGTAGGTGCCGGCAGCTTGCTTTATATTTACATATATTTCATCATAAAGGGCATACGCGCTGAAAATACAGTATGCCGGCAGAGAGGTGATAAAGCGTGAATGGCATAAACTTAAATCCCAAGGTACTGTTTACAATACCCATTATGGGAGGAATACCGGTGACGGACGCCGTGTGTATATCATGGCTTGTAGTTGCAGTGCTCATAATATTCGGCCTGGTAGTCAGGTACTACTGCTTGCCAAGATTTAAGGAAGTACCGCGGGGTTTCCAGAATGTCCTTGAGCTCTTTGTCGAATGGGTATACAAATATACGGGAGATTCAGTGCACGAATTTGGTAACGGCCTTGCTCCCTATATAGGAACCCTCGCACTATACTTAGGTTTTGCCAACACAATAGAGCTTTTCGGATTAAGGCCTCCCACAACGTATATTGTCATTACCTTTGCCCTGTCCTTTATTACATTTTTCCTTATAAACCTTTACGGAATCAGAAAGAAGGGATTACTGGGAAGAATAAAGGACTATGGAAAGCCTGTGCCATTTATTGCGCCCATTAAGGCCATTTCCGACCTGGCAATTCCCGTCTCCCTGGCGTCCCGAATGTTTGGTAATATCCTGGGAGGGCTTGTGGTCATGGAACTGGTACATGAAGTGGTACCTATAATAATTCCGTCATTTTTATCGATATATTTTACGTTATTTGACGGACTAATACAGACATTCATATTTATAACACTTTCATTGGCTTTCATCGGGGAAGCTATAGAATAGAGCAATAGTGTAAACGGGATAAAGCAGCAGAATTGTTTGAGACTATATAAATTGAGACTTTTCAGGAGGTGTAAGTCTATGGAATTGGCGGCAATTGGTGCCGGATTGGCAGTATTGGCCGGATTTGGAGCCGGAATAGGAATGGGTATTGCTACAGGAAAAGCTGTGGAGGCTACAGGGCGTCAGCCTGAAGCCGCAAACCAGATTAACAGGATTTTGCTGTTGGGTCTTGCGCTGACAGAATCCATAGCTATTTACGGATTTGTTACCGCTTTGCTCATTATATTTACCCGGTAATGTGAAAATCCGGGAAATCAAACATAAGGAAACGGTGAATTAATATGAAGGAATATGTTTGGACCTTCATCTTTCAGATTATAAACCTGGTTGTGCTGTATGTGTTCCTGAGGAAGCTGCTTTTTAAGCCGGTCAAAAACTTCCTTGACAAGCGTACTCTATCTTTCCAGTCCAAAAAAGAGGAACTGGAAAAGCTGCAGCATGAAATTGAAGCCAACAGGCAATTATCCCGGGAGGAGCTTGAGAAAGCGCGTGAGCAGGTAAAAGTCGTACTGGAACAGGCAGAGCAAACTGCCCGGGAGCATATAAGGGAAGCCCAGGAAAAAGCACAGAAGCAGGCAGAGACTATAATCGAACAGGCACGCCAGAAAATTGAAGAAGAGCGGATACAGGCTGCTGAGACTTTCAGGGATCAGGCCGCGCAACTTGCCGTGGAAATGGCTTCCAGGATAATCAAAACGCATTTTACACCTGAAGAAAACAAAGAAGTCATTGACAAATTTCTTGAGAAGGTGGAATTACAGTGACGGAAATTATTAAAACTGGAGTCTTGTGGTCTGCTTATCCACTGAAACAGGAAGATATTGAAAAAATTGAAAACAGGTTTTCAGAACTTCTGGGCAAAAAGGTAAGGCTTCATGTCAAGATTAAGCCTGAGATTATCGGCGGCATTGTCATTACCATAGACGGCAAGGAATATGACGGAAGCATTTTGGGACAACTCAACAGGATGAAAAGTCATCTTCTGGGTCTGGATAAATGCGATACCGCCAACCTGGGAATCAGCATCCAGGCAGGGGAAAATATTGAAATTAAGTCGGTCGTAGAATATTTGCAAAGCAGGTTCAGGGAATTCGACCAGGAAACCGGTATAAAAGACATAGGCCGTGTTATCCGTTCAGGTGACGGAGTAGTATTGGCCGATGGTCTGGACAACTGCAAATACGGAGAACTCTTACAGTTTGAAAACGGTGCCTTTGGCATAGCTTTTAACCTTGAGAGGGATACGGTGGGAATTGTGTTGCTCAATAACCAAAATACCGTCACAGAAGGTACAACGGTTTACAGCACAGGACGAGTGGTCCAGGTACCTGTTGGCGAAGGTTTGCTGGGAAGAGTAGTTAATCCTCTCGGACAGCCTCTGGATGGAAAAGGCAATATTCACGCAGCATGCTACCGAGAAATTGAGCAGAAAGCTCCGGGCATATACGACAGGGAAGCAGTAAACAAGCCCCTGCAGACCGGCTTGCTGGCCATAGATTCCATGATACCAATAGGACGTGGACAGCGCCAGCTGATTATCGGTGACCGGCAAACCGGCAAAACCGCCATAGCCCTGGACACCATTATCAATCAGAAGGAAAAGGATGTTATATGCGTCTATGTGGCCATCGGTCAAAAAGCGTCCACTGTTTCCCAGGTAATAAATATCCTGAGGGAAACCGGAGCTATGGATTACACCATTGTAGTTTCCGCTACAGCCAGTGATTCAGCGCCCATGCAGTACATTGCGCCCTACACCGGTTGCGCCATGGCTGAATACTTCATGTATAACGGGAAAGACGTTCTTATCGTCTATGATGACCTTACCAAGCACGCAATAGCATACAGAACCCTTTCCCTGCTTTTAAGGCGTCCGCCTGGAAGAGAAGCCTATCCTGGAGATGTTTTTTATCTTCATTCCAGGCTATTGGAGCGTTCAGCAAAACTGAGAAAAGAGAAAGGCGGCGGTTCTCTGACAGCGCTGCCCATTGTTGAAACCCAGGCCGGCGATATTTCAGGATATATTCCCACAAACATCATATCGATTACTGATGGGCAATTATTCCTGGAAGACGAACTGTTTTTTGCAGGTATCCGTCCTGCAGTAAATGTCGGTTTATCAGTATCCAGGGTGGGCAAAGCCGCTCAGACCAAAGCCATGGCCAGGGTATCCGGTACTCTTCGCCTTGAACTGGCCCAGTACCGTGAACTGCAGGTCTTTTCACAGTTCAGCTCGGAATTGGACCAATCCACACAGGAACTACTGTCCCAGGGAGAGAGAATAACCGAGATACTCAAGCAGGAACAGTATCATCCCATAGACATGGCCCACCAGGTAATTATTCTGTATGCAGCTACACAAAAATTATTGCTGGATATTCCTGTAAGTAAAGTACGGGATTTCAAACGGCAGTTTATCGAATATATTGACCGTTACCATATGGATCTGGTGGACACCATAAGGAAAAAAGAGGATATAACACAGGATGAAATGGCCAGAATCAGAGAAGTGGTTACGGATTTTAAGGAAAATTTCGTGAAATGAACACAGGTGGTATTCATGTACAGCTTGGTTGAAATAAAGCGCAGAATTGAGGCAATCCGGCAGACAAGGCAACTTACCAAGGCCATGTACCTTATTGCCTCATCAAAGCTTACCCGGGCTATGGAAAGGTATAAGGCAAATCATATATATTTTGACAAAATACAGTCTACCTTAAAAGACATTATCTATCATACCCCGGAAATTGACCACCCCTTCTTCCAGCAAAAGGGTAAGGAGCGTATTGCGTATTTTGTCATTGCAGGTGATAAAGGATTGTGCGGGGCTTACAATCATAATGTCCTTCATGCGGCTCTTTCTCATATGCAGCAGCATGAAGGGACAAAACACATTTTTGTTGTAGGTAATGTAGCCCGTGATTTTTTTATAAGAAAAGGCTACAATGTGGACGTGGAGTATTTGTACGCGGCCCAGAGCCCAACATTTTACTATTCCAGGGATATTGCCGAGCATATTATTGAATCTTACAGCCAGCATGAAATTGATGAGTTTTACCTGGTTTACACCCACCTGGAATCAGCCGTGAAACAGATTCCCAAGGTTGTTAAACTTCTGCCCGTAGAATTGTCAAACTTTGATGATATACGCCTTGAAAAGGAATACCGCGCTGATATACTATATCAGCCTTCTCCAAAGGCAGTCCTGGACCTGTTGATTCCCAAATATGTTATTGGCTTTATATACGGCGCATTGATTCAGTCGTTTGCCAGCGAACAGCAAGCCAGAATGCTGGCCATGGATACAGCCACCAAGAACGCCGATGAGATGATTGCAAAATTGCAGGTAAAATATAACCAGGCAAGGCAGGCTGCCGTCACCAACGAGATTGCGGAAATAATGGGTGGCGTCGCTGCCCTTGAGGAAAACCTCCTGCAACCTTGAAGGAAACATGCGCCGGAAGGAGATGAACAAAATTGGCAATGAATAATAAAGAACAGTATAAAGGGAAAGTAATACAGATTGTAGGACCTGTTATTGATATACAGTTTGAACCAGGCTATGCTCCTGCCATACTCAACGCTGTCAGGATAGTCGATGGGCAGCACGAGGTTTGGGCTGAAGTGTCACAGCATATGGGCAATAATATAGTGCGCTGTATAGCGCTTCAGGCAACAGACGGTTTGAAAAGAGGCCTGGATGCCTATGACACAGGGGCGCCCGTTAGTGTTCCGGTTGGAAATGAAGTCCTGGGCCGGGTGTTCAATGTTTTGGGCCAGCCCATTGACGGAAAAGAACCAGTAAAAACCCAGAACAAGGTGTCCATCCACCGTCCGGCACCTTCCCTTGAGGACCAGAAACCAGCCACCGATATCCTGGAAACCGGCATAAAAGTAATCGATTTGCTGGCACCCTATCCCAAGGGAGGAAAAATCGGACTGTTCGGCGGCGCTGGTGTTGGAAAAACCGTTCTTATTATGGAACTTATACACAATATCGTCACCAAGCACGGAGGTGTTTCAGTTTTTACAGGTGTGGGCGAACGTACTCGTGAAGGCCAGGAACTGGTCAGTGAAATGACTCAGTCAGGAGTCCTGGAAAAGACAGCCCTGGTGTTCGGCCAAATGGATGAACCACCGGGTGCAAGAATGCGCGTAGCATTGACGGGGTTAACCATTGCAGAATATTTCAGGGACCATGGAGGCCAGGATGTGCTTCTTTTCATAGATAACATATTCCGTTTTATCCAGGCAGGTTCGGAGGTTTCCGCCTTACTGGGCCGTATGCCTTCAGCGGTAGGATATCAACCTACCCTGGCAGTTGAAGTAGGTGCCCTCCAGGAACGCATTGCTTCCACCAAAAACGGCTCAATAACATCAGTACAGGCGGTATATGTGCCCGCAGATGACCTGACGGACCCTGCTCCTGCTACCATATTTGCCCATCTGGACGCCACCACGGTATTGTCAAGGCAAATTGCGGAAATGGGAATATATCCGGCAATCGATCCACTGGATTCAACCTCAAGGATTCTTGACCCGAGGATAATCGGTGAAGAGCATTACCAGGTGGCACGCAGAGTACAGGAAGTCCTGCAGAGATACAAGGAACTTCAGGATATTATCGCTATACTTGGTATGGAAGAACTTGACGAAGAAGACAGGCTGGCCGTTTACAGGGCCCGTAAAATTCAGAGGTTTTTATCCCAGCCGTTTCATGTTGCTTCCACATATACAGGTATCGAAGGCAGATTTGTGCCAATAAGGGAAACCATTGAAGGGTTTAAGGCAATCGTTGACGGTAAAGTGGACGACATTCCCGAGTCAGCCTTCTTTATGGCAGGGAACCTGGATGAAGTAATCAAAAAGGCAGAAAAATGAGAAAGTAAGGTGTTAATATGACCAGTGAATTTTACCTTGAGGTTATAACCCCGGAAAGGACCTTTTTTCAGGGAAATGTTGAGATGATTGTCGTTAACAGCATTGACGGCGAGTTGGGCATTATGAAAGGACACCTTCCCATGGTTGCGTCCATCGCCATTGGCACCCTTAAAATAAAGCAGAACGGTAAATGGCGGGAAGCAGCCATCAATGAAGGATTCATGGAAGTACTCCCTGACAGGACCATAGTTTTGTCCCACACGGTGGAATGGCCGGAAGAAATAGATGCCAGACGTGCTCAGGCCGCATTGGAACGCGCCCAGGATAGAATACGGCAACGCAGGAGTATGAAGGAATACTACCAGTCCAAAGCGGCAATGGCCCGCGCTACATCAAGATTGAAAGTTAAGAAGAGGTATAATATTGACTAGGCTATCCTTAAGCAATTTGTACCTCTTCCCTACCCTTACCTATTTTTAATATAAAATCTTCCCCAGCCGTACCTATTTTTCTTACGTTTCCAAAGGCATGGATGACTATTTACATGTGATCAAGCTTAAACAGCCATCTCCATTTCTGCTCTGTCTTTTGATTTCCGTTTTATACTGATAAGGCGTTCCTCTTCTTCCATCTGGCGTATTTTTCTTTCCAGGATTACAAACACCAGCACTGAAACCAATACTGTAACAATAGTAAATACAACGGACGGCATATTGCCTTTATAAATTCGCATGCCAATATAATTATATAACCAGTGGACAGCAACACCGCACCATATTGTCCTGGTTGCAAATCTTATATTGTTAAGGAGCATTCCAATAACAAAAGTGGAAACAACATTTACCAGCAGAAAAGCATTGAAACCTGTTCCCGGCACGTATGCCCAGTGAGCCACAGAAAACAGAAGCGCAGCTATAACGCTTCGCTGCCACCGCTTCATACTTTGGAAACATGCACTCAATATATACCCGCGAAACAGCATTTCCTCCGTGATGGGAACCAGCAAAACACTTAAAGGGGACCGGGTTATCCCTGTGGTAATGGCTGTTATGTACTGAGAAAACAGGTTTTCACCATAAATAAGGCTTTCTATGGCTGTAGTAACTACATAGAAAACGGCCGTTGCGGCAAAACCAACTAAGCAAAATATAATATCTTCTGTTCTGAATGCAAATCCGGCTCTTTTAAGCTTTTTGCTATCAATGAGGCAGTGACTTATAATTATTGCGGCAAGCGTTGAAACAGGCAGAGCATAGTTTATATAGAATTTCCCTGTTACAATAAATATCAGTCCCACAAAAACAACTCCGCAGCAAACAGTTAGAAAAGCAAGGCGTAACAGCCTGAATACAGACATGAAAATATCTTTTTTCATTAGCATCTCCCCTTCGAAATGATATAAATATATTTTTATCAATTATCACTGGAGCTTTTTTATGGGCTTGCAACATGAAAAAATAAATATAAAATATGATTTTGTTATTTTATTATTTTTGTTTCTCTGTTGACTTACTTTTTAACTATCTCATTCATAAACTTAGCTTATATAGTTGAGTTAATTTTGTTTTTCTTTTCTAACTTTTCCTTTGTAAAATTAATCTCAATAGGCTTATTTTGCATTTATCTTATTTGGGCCTGACGTCCTCGACTTCCCTGTTTGTTAGCTCCAGTTCGTTTTTTTCATTTACCCTGTAATAGTCAGTGTAATATAAGCCGTTTTCCACTTTATACCATACTATTAGCAATTCATTCTCCTGGTCGATATGCAAAAGTTGCAGGCAAAAGCTGTACTCAAACTGCTGAGTTTCATTATTCCAGCACCAATAATAATACGGAATGCTGTTATTTGGAATCCATCCATATATCTCCAAATCCAGATATCCATCAAAATTGACGTCCTTCAGTGCTGCCGTTTCTTCCTTTGACGGACATTCCGTGTAACCTTCCTCATCTCCATACATCCCTTCGATATCCATAGCTTCCTTAACAAGTATTGACTGGATCAAATTCATCCCTTCGTAAACGCGGATTTCCCTTACACCATATATATCAATGTCATCAAACTTTTTCTTTCCAAATACATGAAGTGATAATGTTTTCCCGTCACCTAAAGGCATTTCCATAGTTTTCAGCAATTCGTCTTCCTTCATAGCAGGCTGTGTTGTAACTGTAGCAGTATTATCATCTGCAGGTTCCAGTGCTGAAGGTGAAATAGCTATCCTGAAAAAATTCTCCATAATATTTAGAAAATTTTGATCACAACGTAAATTTTTACTCTCCTGCAACTTTTTGTCCCTTTTGTTCGTATTATAAGTGTAAAAATAAGTGAAGAATTTTATTGATCTTCCATTAGAATTATTTCTTAAGGGAAGACAGTTACAATAACAGAAATGGAGGGAAATATCATGTCAAATATAAGGTTCAAAAAAGCAATTCCTGTTATTGTTCTGGCTGTTGCGTTGATTGGAGGAATACTGGCTTTCAGTTTCAGGGACCGGTTATTTGGGTATGGATTACGGGGTAACAATACTGGGCCTGAAATCACACAACGAAACACAGTTGACAGGGACAACACCTCAGGTAGAGAAGATATGGCTGCACCTCTGGTGAATATATTCCGAATTGACAACAGACATTACATGTTAATGTCCGGTTATGCGGAGGAATTTGGACTTCCCGCTCAAATAAGTAACGAAGATATTGGCCATAAAATCACAACTATCAAGGACAGCCCGGATAAAAGCCTGATTGACTGTGATGTCTTTTACTATCAGCCCGCAGGTTGTGAGGCTGTCGTTGCAGTAAAGAGAAATGATAACTATGAATTATACAGGTTTTATTCTTTTGAGAGTTATATAAATAACCAGGATGAGGACGCCATTGAGTATTTAAAACTTTATGGGATAAATGAGCCTGAGGATATTGCGAAAATCCAGTTCATAATCTACGATGAAAAAAGCAGGCTGGCAGGCACCCTGAATGTGGCAGGCGAAATCACGAACAGTGAGGAAATTGCGAAGTTCTTTGAATACTATTCAGTTTTAAAGAACTCCAGTGACAAGTATTTCGAAAAGATATACGGCAATTATGCACCAGAGCGCTCAAGAGATGTTGAGATTGATACAGTCAATCACACCGAACCTGAAAAAAGCGAACCTGAAAGCAAGGATATCCCTGTTGGAATGCCTGCTTCCCCGGTAAAGCCCAGTCTTACACCGGCACCGGCAACAATTAGTGATATGCCTGGCTCCACACCGGCAACACCATCACAGGGCGGTACATCAGTGGCCCCTTCCCGGGGTGCTGCAGGAGATGCTCTCGCTAATCCAGTTGCCATAAGGATTTACAACCGAAACGGGATTTATTTTGAAACCATGTATTATAAAAACATCGGCTTCATTTCCAGGTACGAAATCACGGACGAACTCGCCAGCTTTATTGAGCATTATACAAAATAAAATGATGTTATACTTTATAGCTTTTCTTATACCTTGAAGCAAATATTATAGCAGCAATCAACACCAACATTAACACACCGGTAAGAATTACATTTCCTATGACGAGGACCTGGCCTGCAGGGATATTTGCACTCATACGGTTCAGAGGACTGTTATTCTGTCCTCCCTGTCCCATTCTGCCAGGATTATTGGGAGATGTCCTTTGTCCATCAATTGGTGCCATTCTACCGAATTGCCTGCCTCTCATTCCTCCCGGAAAAGCAAAGTTACCTACGGGAAAACCCATATTTCCGCCTCTGCCGCCCAACATGCTACCAAGGTCAGACAGTTTTATATTTCCAGCCTGTACTTAAGTCCCTCACCTTACTATAATTTTACTACAAACTGTAAATATCGAAGAACAATATTGAAATTATTGGATGTTTAAACCATAATAAAAAGAGCACTTCACTTGAAAGGGATTTGAAAACATATGAGAGTATTGTTTTTGGGAACCTCAGCAGCAACTTCATTTCCTTTGGCATTTTGCAAATGCAGGGTCTGTGAGCAGGCAAGGATCAATAAAGGAAAAGACACCAGGAAAAGGTCATCGCTGGTCATTAATGATGATCTTCTGATTGATTTCGGGCCTGACACCGTGACCGCAGCTGCCATGTATAATGTTGATCTGACCAGGATCAGATACATCCTGCAAACCCACGGGCATTCAGACCATTTTGACTCAGGACACTTCATAACAAGACATAAGGAATATGCGGTAGAGAACGTTCAGCCTATTTGTCTTATAGCTTCGGAAAAAACAGTCAGGTCCCTGGACAGATGGATGAAATCCCAGAACCCAAATGTTGATCTGTTTGACAGAGCATGGCTTGATATGCTCAATACGGATATCAGATACATTAATAACGGGGAATGCGTTAAAGTAGGTGTTTACACAGTTACCGGCATAGAATCCCTGCATGACATTGGCGAGAACTCCCTGATATATGTAATAAGCTGTGATGGCAAAAATATCTTGTATGGAACTGATTTGCTGCAAATATCTGACAAGGCCTGGGATATCCTGAAAAGTTTCCGGCTTGATTTGGTGATTTTGGACCAGACATATGGGGCCGGATTCAACGCAGGCGGACACCTGGACGCAGGCCAGGTGGTTGATATTATAAAACGGATGAAAGAAGAAAGAATTATCGATGAAAATAGTCTGGTCTATGCAACCCATATATCCCATGAAGGCAATGACATACACGACATAATGGAAGAACTTGCTGTAAAAAACGGATATCATATTGCCTTTGACGGATTGGAAATGGTCATATAAGAAATTGATCTGTTCCAGGTATTAAGGTTATTATTGAATTGATATTACTCCTTTGATATATATTATAATTAAGGAGTGGTATATTAAAGATGTCCTCAGATAACCCATACCGACCTTTATACTTGTCCCTCAACGAGAAACAATGGGATGAAAAGTTAAAGCTGAGCCAGAAACTGGCGTCCCCTTGTATTTTATGCGGAAGGCAATGTCATGCTATGCGTTGGGCTCCTTTGCAGCCTTCCAAAGGAGTTTGCGAAACCCTGGATAAAGCAGTTGTGGCAAGTGCCGGGCCACATTTTGGCGAGGAACCACCTCTTGTTGGCAAGAGAGGTTCGGGAACCATCTTTTTCTCAGGCTGTAACCTGAAATGTATCTTTTGCCAGAATTACGATATAGCCCACCATTACAAGGGACAGGAAGTAAGCGACGAGGAACTGGGCAAATTGATGCTTCGGTTGCAGGAACTTGGCTGCCATAATATCAATCTTGTTTCCCCGACACATGTAGTTCCAAACATTTTAGCTGCCATAAGGTTTGCCGCCAGGCAGGGCCTTCATATTCCAATTGTATATAACACCGGAGGATATGATTCACTGGAAACTATCAGGTTGCTGGACAGTGTTGTGGACATTTACATGCCGGATATGAAATACGGTGAACAGGATCATGCTGAGGAATTTTCCAAAGCATCCAATTATCCTGAAATCAATTTTGCCGCTGTCAAAGAGATGCACAGGCAGGTAGGTGATTTGGCTATAGTAAATAATATAGCGGTTCGTGGTCTGCTGGTAAGGCACCTGGTTCTTCCCGGAGGGCTGGCAGGTACTGAAAAAGTTATGGATTTTTTAGCTAACGAAATTTCCAGGAATACTTATGTGAACATAATGTCACAATACAGGCCATATTTTAAGGCGGTAGGCCACTCACTCCTGGGCAGGAGAATCAGGGACGCTGAACACTCACAAGCCCTGCAGATCGCGGCTAATGCCGGCCTGACAAGGGTTCAGGCTTTATAGTAATATTATAGTTGTATCGTCTGGCAACATTTCCGAACATAAAAAATATTATGTTAATGTGAGTTGATATTTAAGAGGTATTTGATTTATGTTTTATAATACCTACAACACCATGTATTCCAATTTTGGGAACAGGCAATGGATCGGCAGCAGGATTAATGTTGAGGCAGCAATTCTGATTGCTTTACAGCGGATTCCCGGACAAGTAATGAAAGTTGAATTTGATTATGAAAATGGTTTCTTGGTATATGAAATTGTCATTCGCAATCCGTCTGGAGTTTACGAGGTTCACGTTAATGCTGCTTCCGGTCAGATAATAAAGGTTGAAATCGAGAATGACTAGATTAAGGCTTTGCAAATTTATGACAGGTTTAGAGACGGGGAGACGGTAAAATCATCTCTCTTATTGATGAGGAAAGAAACTTTCCTCTATTATTTATTCATTTTTACGCTGGATGGGAAGGAATGGGATTAGCTTTTCGGCAAATCTGGGAAGTGTTATTGTCTGCAACCAAACTTTGCCTGGACCAGTAAGTTTTGTAAGGAATAATCCTTCCCCGCCGAACAATACGTTTTTAAACCCTTTAACCCTTTCTATTTCATAATCCACCATTTCTTCAAAGGCAGCTACATTACCGGTATCAACTTTCAGAACCTCTCCGGGAGCAAGAGTTTTTTCAAAACATGTTCCGTCAACCTCTATGAAAGCATATCCACGGCCGGAAAGTTTTTGCAATATAAAACCTTCTCCTCCGAACAAGCCGGCCCCAATGTTCCTGCTGACATAAGTGCTGAGTTCAACCGATGGTTGTGCACACAAAAATGCATTCTTTTGGATGATGATATTTCCTTCAGTGATGTTCAGGGCGATTATGGAGCCTGGAAAAGTAGATGCAAGGGTTATTTCAGCTCCGTCAGTCTGGGCGGTGTAGGTAGCCATGAAAAGCGACTCGCCTGTAAGCATGCGGCCGAGGCCTTTGAGAAACCCGCCTTTCATATTCGTTTCCATTACAACATTTTCCGTCATCCAGGTCATTCCGCCTGATTGAGTATAAATACTTTCGCCCTCTCTTAAAGTGATTGTTATAGCCGGCAAGTTCCCTCCAAAAATGTTGTACTTCATAGTTTTCACCCCTGATTTTTGTTATTGGATTTATCTTCCAGGTTGAAATAATTCTTGATCATTCTTGCTACCACTTCAGGTTCAAGGTTTGTATTATCTATCTTCAGATAATGCTTAAAAGGAAGTTCTCCTTCATTACCCGAAGATATCCAAAACCGGCTCAATAATCATATGGTTGTGAAACAGCCTGTAATCCGTGATTTTCATCAGTTCCTGTCCCACAGTCATTTTCCCGACAGCTCCACTGCCGAATATTAAGACAAGATTCATTTTTCTCGCCCTTTCGGTAAATGGCATGGTTAACCCATATAATTCCAGTAAATATTATATATTATAACATTAATAGATGGAATTGGTAGTATTTTTTCTTTTATTTAACATTAATGTAACATTTTCGACATGATTTAGAAGTATGGAAGTAAGAAAACGGTGAAACAGAGAAGACTTATCAATAGAATTGTCGATGGGACGGTTCTAATCCTTTGTATGATCAGATATTATAACCAGGGAATTTGTTGCTTTGGACCTGCGCATTCCCCCCATATTACTACACTTAAACTCGGCAACAATGTCTGAATTGGTGACAACTTGTCCAATTTTAAATTTACAAACACTGCTCATAATAATCCTCCATTACTTTTTTAGCTATATAAATATCGGCAGGCAAAAGGTCATATTTCAGCAAATCATTTATTCTAACCCATTTATACCTATCATGTACTGATACCTGAATTGACCCATCTGTTATTATACAATAATAAGCAAGAAGATTAATATGTATATTTGCATAACTATGGGTAACTTCTGTGCAAAATTTGCTGACAGAAACAGTTATATTAAGCTCCTCTTTGAGTTCTCTGACAAGACAATCTTCAGGCGTTTCGCCAACCTCAACTTTTCCACCAGGAAACTCCCAGCCTCCGGCGAAATTTTCTTTCGGCGCGCGCCTGGTGATTAAAACCACGTCACCATCCACTATTACTCCTGCTGTAACTTTAATTGTGTTCACAAATTACACCTCGCCATAACATTGCAAATATCATAATAACTTACTTGCATGAAGTTTTTCAAGCAAGAAGTATGGGAAGTATAATGAGAATAATACAATAAGTGTGGATCAATGGAATTCTTTAACTATAAGCATTGAGGGAGAATGCTCTTTCGAAAGAACAGGAAATTCCTATAGCACCTTGCGGTTTGAGCGCCCTGTGAATTTTGCCGGTACCGGTGAAGATGCTACTTTGAAAATCCATGCTTCCGGAAGAAACGCGATTTTCTCTGACCTCAGCAACATAGCTTTTTACAACGCAAGACAAAAAGACGGGGCACTTTGCATAAAGCGCCCCGTTAGTCATTTTATTGCTATTGATAGTATAACTATATAATCCTGCATGCCTTCTTAAGCTGCATGGCCAGTTCATAAAGGTAATCCTTGCATTCCTCAACATCTGGATTAGGCTGGCGGCGGAGTGCTGCAATTTTTGCTGTTGGCGGATAAGCCATAGGACACAGTTCCCCTGCTTCCAAAAGATTTGCAGCGAATTCGCAAAGCTCAAGTATTTCGGCTGCGTCACCGCTGTGGTCACGGTACATGTTCCTCCTGGTTTTCCTCATTACATAATCCACACGTTGCAAGAGTTGGTTAACATAGTCTTCCTGATTAACGTCGGCACGGATTGCCGTTTCCGTCCTGTTTCTGTAAAAACCGAACAATGCTGCAACAATAGCCGGATCGCGGATTGTCCCGTCCGGATAAACTATTCCGTGTACCTTATTCCACCCGTCATTTCCAATCATCAGTTCGAACAGGTACCACCCTATACCATACTCATTTGCCATTTCAATGACCATGTCATAGGGGTTGGCCCGGCAAAGGCAAGCAGTTTCATTATTCAGAATGGGCTTATTATATTTCTTCCCTAGCTCAACAGCCATGTCATATATTCTGCGCAGCCTGCTCCTGGTGGCAGAGTAATCGTGGAATATGATGACGTCTACAAGAGGAGCAGTCCCGGAAGGTTCCGTTTCAAATATAAAAATATTGCCTACGCCAATGTCATGGACAGGGTCCTTTTGCTTAACGTATTTGCAGAAATGCCGCACAATCTCCCAGGTTTTTTCCTGCTTTTCACGAAGTTCCTTCATATCAGGCCGTTCCCTGAAAGTCTGCAAATACTCAGGCTCGTCATCGTACCAGGTCAGCCAGTTATCGTGGTAACCAGGTTCATTGGCTATATCCCAGAACAGGAGTCCCGGTTCATCTCCAATAGCGGCCAGCAACTTATCAAAATATTGTTCGCCTATCACCCAGCTGGATTTGTCCTCAATAGTCTTGGGAAGGGGAGGAAGCCCATTGCCTGCCTGCCAGTTTCTGCGATCCATATCTTCAGGCAGGAAGCGGAAACCCATAAATATAATAGGATTCGTGGAAATACCATGCTTCCAGGCAGTTCTTACAAACTGCTTTACGTTTTCCAGGAACTTGTCCCCCATTTTTGCGTAAAAATTGTAGGAAAGAAAAATGCGTGCGCTGTTTAGGCCCAGCCTTTCAGCATAACCCATCTCGCGGTCAACAACCGCGTCGTCGTAATTCTCCCAAAAATCCGCGTCGTTCCACGCATAGCTGGCAGTATAGTTAAAACCGCGAATTTTTGAATAGTCTACTATTTTTTTCATCATGTCTCACCCTTTCATAAATGAAATATTTACACATGAAGTGCATAATCCAAAAATTTTGCTACTCTTTAAGATTTATCAGAGGGAGTTGATCTGATTGAACCTGACTACCTGAATTAAATAAACCCGGGCAATCACCCCTTTTCAAATTGATTGAATAAATTATCGTTCAGGACATTATGTATTGAATAGTATTGCATGAATAGAATAACAGTTTTAATGTAAAAAGGCAACATACTCCTATTCGCATAAACTATACCATTACTAACCTGAGTTGCGTTATCTGGGGACTTTATCACGGGCTATCGGGTTATCAGGCAAATAATTAATAATACAACTTAGGTCATCCGATGACGCATTACTTACACTGTAATGCCGCTTGCATGGTGGTGGGTCTGAAAAGTTATCTATGTATAGGAACCCTTTTCAAAATCTCCATATAAACGATACAAAGTTTTGCTTGTGTTCCTGCGGGCCCTGTAAATACCCACATATGGCTCTTCGACATAGTCACACAATCTGTCTGAATATAAATACAACGTTGTGGTCTTGTCATCTGTGTGGATTTTAATAATTAAATAGTTATGTTCAACCGGATTATCGTTGACGGAATATCTCAGTGTCTTTTTCGCGCCGGAAATGGCAGAAAGGATTTCGTTAATTTGCTCGGTGTCAGTTATAGTCACACAGCCAACGCTTAACCTATCATTAATCTGCTCCATTTCTATAAAAGAAACCGACGTTTCGTCAGGAAGTTCAATGGTTTCTATTAGAACGGCAAGCAAAAGTATAATTCCGGCAGCCATCAGAACAACAGCCACCCATATTATCAAAAAAACAGGTTTCTTATAGTTGAGCATATCCTTATCAGCCACCCTCTCCGGAACATCGTTTATGTATTTCTGATTTTATTTTATCATAAGCCGTTGCCATGCTAAACTGGAAGGACGGTGTATAGTTACTTACAGGTAATTCAGATTATAGCCCATAACTTTACATAGTATGTTTTTTGGAGTCTTTTGCCCAGCTTAACCCTGAATTAGCTGAAACAATGAAAACTCACCTGATTATGGACCTGGACAAGTTTGGTATATGGGATGACAATTACATGATGTTTTTAAGGAAAAGAGCAGAAAAAATAAGCGAAGAACTTGAAAAAAGGATATTCCGGTAAAAAAGCCCTCATCAAACACAGCTATAAATAAAAAACAGAGGGTAAATTACCCTCTGTTTTTTTATTTATCCTGCTTTTCCTGAAGTTTTCTTAGTTAGAAATGTAGCGTTCATAAGCTGTTTGATTAATTTTCAGCCATTCTTGCAGTCCCATTTTGTTCAATTCTTTCAGATAACTATCCCATTCTTCTTCAGCTTTACCATTAACAATCCATTCTGCAGTCTTTCTTTCTACAAATGCAAGGATATCAGTATCAAGCTGAGACATAGCTTCACTTTCTTCCGGAGTGTAGAATAAAGGCGGACATGGGTTTTCTCTGAAATACTGAAGCGTATTTTCGTCCATAAATTTTACCTTTCTGTCAGTCAGCGGTAAACGAAGTGTTTCACGGTATTCTTTTTCAAATACTGCCCATGATCCACTTTCGCCAGGACAATTAGCATTACGCCATTGAGATACTGACATTCCTTCCGGCGGAGGAGCTACTATATAGTAACCTTCCGGCTGTTTTTGCAGCCTGACATCAAACTCGCCTTCAATCCATTCCATAGAGTTCTTTGTATCATAGATGTAGTCAATCCATCTGATTGCTACATGCGGAAGTTTACATGCAATGGTAATAACAACACCGCTACGGTCATGACCAGGAAGAAGTGAATTGTTCATTACAGGATTTCTTCCATTTGGTCCTTTGAGAGGCGGAACAAAATCATAGTCTTCTCTTGCATTCTGTGTAGTAAATGTACTTAAATCCCATACGCCAGCATATCCTACTTTGAATGGCTCTGCACTAATTTTTGCCTGGAACTGAGGATATGTTTGAGTAAATCCTTCAGGATCAATTAATCCATCAGCATAAAGTTTACTTACATACATGATTGCTTCTCTCCACTCATCCAACGCTGCAGTAAGTACAACTTTACCATCGATTAAATCCCTGTGGCTTGTATTTGCGGAAAATCCGAAGGAACCAAAAAGGTAACAGAAGGCTGACCAGTGGTTGATACTAGCTCCCTGGAAAGTAATGGGTATTGTGTCGTTCTGTCCGTTTTGATCAGGATCATTATTTTTAAAAGCCAACATTACTTCGTAGAACTCATCAATATTAGTAGGCATTGATAACCCAAGGTTTTCCAGCCATTTTATATTGATAACGCCTACGCCGGATTGTCTCATCCACGGACCTTCATTTATTCTTGGTGTAGAATAGATGTTTCCATCCGGTGCAGTAATGAATGTTTTTACTTTCGGATTTTCTTCATAAATCCTCTTTAAGTTTACCGTATATTTTTCTATTAAGTCCTGCTGAGGTATAAATACACCTTGACTACCGTACTTGGCAATTTCTAAATCGGTACAACCGTGTAATATCATATCCGGATAGTCACCGCTTGCGAGCATTAAGCTTTTCTTTTCATTAAATCCAGCTGAACCCGGCATAATCCAATTGATATGGACATTGGTGATTTCTTCAGCCTTTGCAACTACAGGTATTTCATTCATATCACTGGGATGATAATCGCTGTTCTCAATGAGAACTGAGAATGAAACCTTTTCGTTAACAATGGGATAGCCTTCCGGATTGAAATTGCTGTCGGCACTAGTGTCTGTTGTACCCTGTGTAGAGCCTGTACTGCCACTTGAAGTACTCGGTTGAGTGCCTGTCTGTTGTGTACCTGTTTGCTGGTTGTCTGTTTTATTGGAACACCCAGCGAGCACTAACAATGACAATGCTAACAGTAGTGCCATGATTCTAACAGTTTTGCTCATTTAACCTACTCTCCTTTTTTATATATTTTTTTATATTTACTGAGTAACTCAGCAAATAAACTTAATTATCCTTTTAATGAGCCGATCATTACACCTTTGACAAAATGTTTCTGTATGAATGGATATAATATTAATACAGGCAAACTTGAAACAATAATTATGCCATAACGTACTAATTCTGCTGCTTTTTGCCTTTCTATAATTTCTTCGACATCCGATAGCATACTGGAATCAGTCGCCTGATTAACAATCAAAATATTTCTCAAAATTAGTTGAAGAGGATACATTTCTTCATCATTAAGATAAATAAGAGCGTTGAAAAACGCGTTCCAATGGCTTACTGCATAGAACAATACCAAAACTGCTATTAACGTCTCTGAAAGAGGCAATACTATTGTGAAGAAAAACCGCAGGTTACCACAACCGTCAATGGAAGCAGCTTCAAACATATCTGTAGGGATATTGCTTTCAAAGTAAGTCCTGGCTATCATTACATTGAAAATTGACAGTGCATTCGGAATTACCATGGCCCAAAATGTATATAAAATGCCTAATTTCTTTACCACTAAATATGTGGGTATTAAACCCCCGTTAAACAATAGGGTAAAAGCAAACATTCCCATTACAAAGCACCGCAATTTCAGGTCTTTACGAGACAGTGCATAACCTGATGTAAGTGTTAGCGCTACATTGATGCATGTACCCACTACTGTATAAAGTATCGTATTTTTATATCCTATTAGGATTTTATTGTTTGAAAAAATGCGCTCATATCCTAACAGCGTGAATCCTTTAGGCCATAGAATAACCTCACCATTATAAATGTATAAAGGATCACTGAAAGAACCTATCAAGATGAAATATAATGGGTAAGCGACAATTATAAGAAACAAAATCATTCCTGTATAGTTTACTATGTCAAAGATTTTGTCACCATTTAACTTTTTTGTTCCACTTAACATATGCTCTTCCCCCCCTTATATCAGGCTTATTTCAGCACGTTTTCTCGCTATATAATTAACTGACAGTAAGAGAACCATACTGACGACTGAATTAAATAATCCAACAGCAGCCGAAAAACTGAATTGTGCCCCTAAGAGACCTACCTTGTAAACATAGGTGGAAATTATTTCTGACTTAACCAGGTTTAAATTATTCTGCATTAAGAATGCTTTTTCAAATCCTATTCCCATAATCTGGCCTGTCCTCATTATCAGCAAAATAATGGCTGTAGGCATAATTCCCGGTATATCAACATACCAAATCCTTTTAAGCTTTGTTGCCCCATCAATAACTGCTGCCTCATGCAACTCCGGACTTATATTTGCAAGGGAGGCAATGTAAATAATTCCCGACCATCCTGTCTCCTGCCATATACCAGACCACACATACAGATGTTTAAATAAATCTGGTCTGCCCATAAACGATATTGGTTCTACACCAATAAATCCCAACAATATATTGACCAGTCCCTTAGATGGAGAAAGAAATACCGACATCATACCAACTATAACAACTGTTGAAATAAAATGAGGTGCATAGGAAACAGTTTGTACTGTCTTACGTAGTTTATTGTTAGAAATGTAATTCAAACAAAGTGCAAAGATTATCGGTATTGGGAAACCGGCAACAAGTTGGTATATACTCAAAGTAAGAGTATTTGAAATCAATCTGATAAAATCATAAGAACCCAGAAACCTTTCAAAGTGTTTAAATCCTGCCCACGGACTTCGCAAAATACCATATATTGGATTAAAGTCCTTGAAGGCGATAACAACGCCGTACATTGGTATATAACAGAATATAATTACCCATACAAACGCTGGTAATAAAAGTAAGTATACACCCCAATTTTTGTAGAGTTCCAATTGTACCTGCTTTAGAAAAGTTTTCTTTTTCCTGCCAGGTATTTTACCATTTATTTGGGCTGAACTATGTCCACGGTTTAATCTATCCTTATTCAATTAAACCCCCTCCTTTAAAATCCATATAACTTTTGCAAAACACCAAGGCTCATGTTACATAGCAAGAAATAATATGATAGTGTTGTTTAATTGTAGAGTACTAATTTCACATGCTGACAACAGAGTTAATTTAGCATGCGAATCCCAGAATGTTCAATATTCCCTTTTTTATTGGAAACGACAATGTTATATTTTTAGTGCGGGGATACTTACACCTGATATTTAAAAATATAACTATCGCTAAAATACGGATAACTGTTACTGAAATAATGTAATAAAATCATATCAGACAGGATAGATTTGACACTTTTCAGGCAGTTGATACAGTATTTGTCTCCAACAATAAAAACAACCAGCCTAAAATTTGTATAAGCTTTTAGGCCAGCCTACAGATCCCGGTGGATAATCCGGAAACATCCTTTAAAACTGCTACTTGTATAGTAAAGTATCAAAGGGAGTGAAACTCCTGGTTAATTGCTCCCCTGGCATCACGGTACTCACCCGGAGTATATCCGGTAATTTGCTTGAACTTTTTGATAAAACTGGATGTACTGTAATATCCGACACTCTCTACGATATCTTTTATATACATATCAGTATCAGTTAAAAGAATCTTTGCCTTTTCGATACGGAGCTCAGTAACATAATCTATGATAGTACGGTTGGTTTGTAATTTAAAATATTGGCTTAACATTGAAGGAGAAAGATTAAACGCCGTTGCAATATCCTGAATCGAAAATGCTTGCTTATCAAAATTTTGATGTATATATTCCTTGATTAACTTTATATTATAATGTGAAAAATTCGTCCTATTTTCCAAATATGTATGTACATGATTTCCTATTTGTCTTATGGCTTCGATTAATTCATCTACCGTTACAAAACTACCTAAGTCCATAATGTCGAAACCATCATACGAATACCTGCGGTCGGATAATCTGGACAAAGCTTTCAACACAGAGTTAATTATCTCAAAACACATGCATCTAACATAGAAAGGCTCAATATAATTGTTCTTAATATACGCAACCGTATCATCAAGAATTGCAGATATTGACGTCAAATCACCTTCCAGTATCGCAGAATACAAGTCCCCAAAATCTTCAAGTTGCAAATATTTTTCCTTATTTTCATTCTTTGAGAGCAGATTAACAATGTCATATGTTATAACCTTTTCACCTAATATTAGACGGTAATTTATAGCTTCTGTAGCTTCAATATAAGATTTACCAATATAGTGAAAATCATCATATATATTTCCGATTCCAATTGTAATAGTGCAGTTAAAAATTGGTTCTATCTCCTTTTTAATTTGTTCCATCAGAGAACTTAGCCATTGCAGCTCATGACTATCAGAATTCACTATAAAGACCAGTTCGCTATTATCTATAAAGCTCATACCATACCCTATAAATTTCCTATTGATGATCTCCTCTGCTTTTTGAATGAATTGCTCAGTATTTGATTTAAAATTTCGGAGTGTAAAAATAACCACAAAATAATGTTTGTAAGGAAAATTAATACCACATTGACCAGTTTCTGAGTAAAAATCTTCCTCTTCAGTATACTGTCCATTGATAATATTCTTGATAATTTTGTACTTGACGGCATCCTTGTTCACTTCAAACTTGTAATTTAATTCATTAATTCTGCTAATAAGGTATTTCAGCGCCGCATCAATACCACCAATTTCATTATGTTTATAACTATGACCACTAAGAACAGATTCAGCCAGTTCCCGAAGCTGTCTGATAGGTGTATAAATGGAATGCGTAAATATAAAAATGCTAATTCCAATAAACAAAAGCAAAGTTATCAGAATGATAATATATATAGCATTATATGTACCAATTCCATCTATAATATATTCTTGTGGTACGATATTTAAAATGCCATACCCCGTTATCGGTGATTGCCTGTATGAAACGACATACTTCTTATCCTGCAAGGTAATCTTAGAGATTCCTTGATTATTTTTTAAATCAAGTGAAGTCATTATCTCTGATACATCAAGTCCGTCATGATTGTTCAATATATAAAGTAAATCATTGTTATAATCAGTCAGTAAGATATTTCTAGCGTATTCCTTGTTCTTTATTGAAGAATTCAGGAGAGGTTTAATCAGGTTTTTACCATTTATGGTAATGGCAATAGTGTAACTAGTCCCATATAGGTCAGTATATGATGGAAATTTCATGGCCAAAATCTTCATTGGTTCTTCCAGCACAGGAAAGTAATTATAATAGTACAACATATTTGTGTTGCTAACATTAAACAACTCTATTATCGGATCGTTGCCAATTTTCGGCGTTGTAACAGTATCTTCCACAGGGTATACGCCCTTTGCGCTGACTATATAGGGATGGATATCGGAATAAACCAAAAGATTATCAACTATACTGTTTAAATGTACAAAGCCGATTAAAATCTTTCGGATTTCTTTACATTCTATGTAATCAAAGTTGCCTCCCAAAAAACTTAATATTCGCTTATCAGAAAATATTGCTTCAGGGAAATAATTAATGGAAGACAAACTCATATCTACTGTGTTTCCTATTAGGTTTGTCATTTCATTTATACCCTTAAAAACTTTATCTTCAAGAGATTGAGATACAGTAAAATAATATATTGATGAAAGAATAACGGTCGGTAGGATGCAAGCTATCAATATTATAACCATATACCTAAAAAAAATGGATTTATGGATACTTAAGCTTTTTGTCAAATCCACCACCTACCTTTCCGCATTTATTCACTGTGTATCATTTTACTATATATGTGATGCGATTAAAATATCAATGTTTTTAAGTTTATCCTATTTATAACACTTATCTCACAAAAGATAATCTTTTCTTCAAAATTTTATAATCTTCAATTCCAGGCATATTAACAACTAATTCATTGTATCAGTCTCTACACACTAATAGAGTGAAGATATTTTCAATAGGATTCTACTGGTTATCCAGGATACCTTCTGTCAGAATAATAGTCATCATATTTAGAACTCCAACACTAAACCAGCCTTTACACATTAGTGCCGGAATAGGGATTTTTGAAAATCTTCCGGGTTGGAGAGAGGTTTCTCGCATGTAAAGTTCCTGCATATATATACAAGAGGCTTTTCCGGTGAGGCTGGATATTCTGAAATATAAGGTACCAGTTCGGTGAGTTCATTAAAATTTTCACCATATAATACAACTGTGGTGAAAGGGAGAAATTTGCTTCTCAGGACATCTATGAAAGAGTCAACAGAGCTTTTGTCTTCACCTGTTACAAGAATAACTTCCTGTGACGGGTTAAGATACGAAATATATGATGATAACATATGAGTAAATCCTGACGGGGCGTATGACACCTGTTCTGAAAAAAAGTCTGCAAGCTTTTTATAATCCTCAATTAACCAGGTATCGCCGGTAATTTTCGATAAGCGCAATATATTCATAGCTGCTACCGAATTCCCGGACGGCATGGCGCCGTCATATGCATCTTTCGGACGTGTTATTAATTCCTCACTGTCGTTTCCGTAAAAGAAAAAGCCCCCTTCTTCATCATCCCAGAACAGTTTTTTCAAATCGGCATTAAGTTTAACCGCTTTTTTCAGATATTCCGGTTTAAATGTTGTCTCGTAGAGCTCGATGTATGCCCATTGAAGATAAGCATAATCATCCAGATATGCCGGTATCGCCGCATGTCCGTCTCTATATCTAGCAAGCAGACGGTTATCTTCCCGGTAAAGGTGTGTTTCAATAAACTTCACTGCTCTTTCTGCAATATCCGTGAAGGAATTATCAGCCAGAACCCGCCCGCCTATTGCAAAAGAAGCTGCCATCAATCCATTCCACGAGGTAAGAATTTTATCATCCTTGAATGGGTGAATCCTTTTTTCACGAATATCAAATAGCTTTTTTCGGCACTTTTCAATAAATTGCAAATCATCGGGAGTGGGAGTTTTATATATCAAATTAGGAATATTTCGTCCTTCAAAATTCCCTGAAGCACTTATATTAAACAGTTCGCAGAAACGCTTACCATCTTCCTCTTCAAGAACCGATAATACTTCATCCCTGCTCCAAAGATAAAATAGCCCCTCTACACCTTCCGAATCCGCATCTTCAGCCGTATAAAATCCGCCTTCAGGTGAGGTCATATCCCTTTTTACATATTCGAATATTTCTTCGGCTATTGCAGCATACTTCCTGTTGCCTGTGGCCTGGAAAGCTTCCAAATATGCCATGGACAAAAGAGCGTTGTCATACAGCATTTTCTCAAAATGGGGAACAAGCCATTCCCTGTCCGTTGAATAACGGCAGAAACCGAACCCGATATGGTCATAAATACCGCCTTTATACATTGAGTCAAGCGTTTTTGTTACCATATCAAGTGCCTTTTTTTCTCCATAAGCAAGCCAATACCTGAGCAAGAAAAATAGGTTGTGTGGCGTCGGGAATTTCGGTGCATCGCCAAAACCGCCATAAACGTCATCAAACATTCTTTTCAATTGATTGTATGCGTCATGGATGGTTTCTTCCGTTAATGGACCTGTATAATTGGTGGTCTTCTCGTTAATTGCCTTTATTATTTGTTCTCCCGCCTCCAGCAAATCGTCTCTTCTGTTTACCCACGCAGCGTGAACACTTTTCAGAATACTTACAATACCCGGTATACCGTAGCGGTCATTCTTCGGGAAATATGTCCCGGCAAAAAAAGGTTTTTTGTCCGGGGTTAAAAATACAGTCAAAGGCCACCCGCCATGACCCGTCATAATCTGGCATACAGTCATGTAAATATGGTCGATATCGGGACGCTCTTCCCGGTCCACCTTTATCGATACAAAATATTTATTGAGGAGTTCTGCAACTTCTTCATTCTCAAAGCTTTCCCTCTCCATGATGTGACACCAATGGCAGGTGGAATAGCCTATTGAAAGGAAGATGGGTTTATCTTCCGACTTGGCTTTCTCAAAAGCCTCATCGCCCCATGGAAACCAGTCTACAGGATTGTATGCATGCTGGAGTAAATATGGTGATTTTTCGTTTATTAGTCTATTGGGTACTCTTTCTGAATTTGACATGGACATCATCCTCTAAATTAAATATAATAGTATTATTCCCAGATAAAAAGTCCATCATTCCGTTTAATATGCATATCATATCTACGTTCCAAGATAATCTGACAAATAACTCTTCAGGTCATCAGTTATAACTGTTATTTGCTGCATAGTATCACGTTACCGCACCGTTATTCTATCCTTCCCAAGAGTTTCATAATCTACATGGTCGTGAACCACATTCGCCCGCCGAGAGTATTGCATATTTATTCTAAAATATGTATAATTATACACAACAACAAAAAAAGGAGCATGAATAAAATGACGGTCAATTACAATGAAATATCAAAAAATTATGATAGTGTCAGAAATGAAGACAAAAGTGTAATAGAGTTATTCGTTGAAGAATTAAAAATTACAGAGAATACAAGGATTTTAGATTTCGGGTGCGGGACTGGAAATTATGTCAATGTCCTGCAAAGGCTTACACATGCTCAAGTTTATGGAGTAGAACCTTCTGATGGTATGAGAGAAAAAGCGATAGCAAAGAATCCAAATATAACTTTTGTAAAAGGGAACCATGAAAACATACCCTTTGAGGATAACTACTTTGACTTTGTATACATGACGGATGTTATTCACCACATTCCAGATATTGCGATGATGTTTAATGAAATTCGAAGAGTATTGAAGAGGGGTGGAAGCCTCTGCATAGTAACTGAATCCCATGAGCAGATCGATAACAGGTTTTATGTAAAATACTTTCCGTCTACAGCAATAGTTGATAAAAGAAGATATCCTGACATTGATGAAATAATAAGTAAAGCCACGGAGCAGTCCTTTGAACATATAAAGAATGTTGTTAAGGGCGAAGGCACGGCAGTTTCAGTAACTTCCCAGTTTGTTGAGCTTGTTAGAAATAAAGGGTATTCAATGTTTCACCTGATACCTGACAATGAATATAATGAAGGCTTGAAGCAACTGGAAACTGATGTTTTGTCCGGCAATTTAATCTGCAGGCACTCCGGGGAAACATTGGTATGGTTCAGAAAGAAATAAAAATACAGGGCGCTTTGCATGAAGCGCCCCAACTGGACTATCTTCACTCTCCATTACAACCAGCATAATCATTACAATCTTAATATCATGGTATTTCCAGTATTACCCTTCCCACTGTTGATGCGCTTAAGGCAACGGCTTCCTCGAAGCGTTCGA
>ENA-UPSB01000649-UPSB01000649.1-bioreactor-metagenome-genome-assembly--contig:-NODE-649-length-53113-cov-8.957047_pt1 | contig 53113 bp, 47 predicted proteins | sample MGYA00238182_ERZ773286 | MGnify/ENA primary metagenome ERZ773286 (study PRJEB29026, sample SAMN07631240) | bioreactor metagenome | isolation source: Switchgrass digestor | place: USA: Dartmouth...
GAGCTGGATATCCAGTTTCGGGTGGGTATCGACTCGCTGGCACAGCTGCCGGAAGAAGATAGCGGTATGTAATGAGAGGGCAAAGACGTAGAGATTTAGTTCCTCATCCCCGACAGGGCTAGAACAGCAAATTAGAAAACAAGCAACTAAGGCAGGAGGCTTTATGAGCTTCCTGCCTTGGTTTTCATTAATTAGCATTATTTAAATTAAAAGCCACAGAGAGTTATCTGCGTCTTTCTTCGTTGCAGTAACTGTAACATTTTGGTATAATTGGGCGAAAGCACCCGATTTATACACAACAAATAAAGTGTAGGAGGTTTGTTATGGCTGTTGCTCGAAAACGGTCGGTTAAGTCCGTGAAAGACGAGTTGATTAAGAAATCGCGTGAGGCAATGCTTGCAGCAGTCCAAATTTATAATAACCCGCAGATAACTTTTAAATCTGAGACTTATATTACTCTTGCGGTTATCGCGTGGACATACCTCATGCATGCCTATTATCGAAGCAAAAGAATCGAATATCGATATATTGAGATGAAGGGGAAGAAAAGGCGGTTTCAAAAAACAAGTAAAGGAGCCTATAAATATTGGGAGTTAGAGCGATGCATCAACGTCAAAGAATGTCCTCTTGACCCCGATACTAAGAACAATCTCAGATTCCTGATAGGCATCCGTCATGAAATAGAACACCAGATGACAAATCGGATTGATGAGTTCTTGAGTGCAAAACTTCAAGCATGTGCAATGAACTATGACTATTATTTAGTACAACTTTTTGGACAGAAGTATTCCGTAGCAAAAGAATTGGCAATATGCATTCAGTTTTCAGCTATTTCTCCGACCCAAAAGAGGCAATTGATGTCGGAAAATAAGCTTACAAGTAATGTGAAAAACTATATAGCTGAATTTGAAGATACTCTTTCTGAAAGTGAACTTAAGAGTATCCGATACGCATATCGAATACTTTACACACCTATAAGTGCAAACCGCAAAGGCCAAGCGGATAGCGTAATTGAATTTGTAAAACCGGATTCAGAGTTGGCGTGTGAAATTGAAAGAGTATTAATAAAGGAAACTGAAAAACCCAAATTCCGACCAAGCGAAATCGTCAAAATATTGAGGGAAGAAGGTTATCCCCAATTTAATATGTTATGCCATACAAAACTCTGGCAGCAAAGTGATGCTAAAAATCCCGCAAAAGGATATGGTACTAAAGTAAGTGGACAGTGGTATTGGTACCAAAATTGGATAGACTTTGTTAGACAACATTGTCAAGAGTCGGGCGATAAGTACAAATAGAGAGTATAGACCAACTCATAATGTCATATAATTGGGGATTCTATGTCCTTGGTACATATTAAAATAAAACAAAAGAGTCCGCAATATGCGGACTCTTAAAGGTGGTGGAGACGGAGGGATTCGAACCCTTGACCTTACGGATGCGAACCGTACGCTCTCCCAGCTGAGCTACGCCCCCACGTTAATTGAGTTGTTTTTTCGGGGCCTGCTGAGCGCCTAATTCGGGCTCCCAACTGAGCTACGCCCCCACGATATTGAGTTGTTGTTTAGGGCCTGCCGAGCGCCTAACTCTGGCTCCCAATTGAGCTACGCCCCCGGATTACCGGCCGAATCGAACGGACCATTATGGCCCGGCCATCAGACGCTTAGTAATTATAACAAATGAACTTTAAAATGTAAATAGTTTTTTCTGGGTAAATCTGCTGGAAATGACCGCATTTTGTGTTGCCGCAAACGGAGCGTTCAAGTATTTGCGCGCATATATAACAGCCCCGGAGCCCTAAGGTTCAGGAGGGCTCCGGGGCTCCGGGGTCTGATCAGTACGCCATTATTATCCCGCCGTTGTTCGCGTATAGAGAACTGAGGCCGCCGGTGGGTATAATGTGGATTTTCGCAAACCTATAACGCTCTGCAATTATGTTTTTCAGCAAAGCGGCTCCGTTAGGATTATTGCAGTGTGTTATAACCATTGTCTCTCCCTCGGTGTTCTTGCCGCTCTCGGCAACGGTATCCGCAAGCTTGTCCAGCGCCTGTCTGGATCCGCGGGCCTTGGAAAACAGCGCGATATTGCCGTCCCCGTCCGAGCCGAGCAAGGGGCGAATCTGCATAATTGTCGCAATATGGCCGGCAATTTTGCTCATTCGTCCGTTTTTAACGAGGTTATCGACGTTTTCAAGGACAAAATAGGTCTTCATTTCTTTGATGAACTTGCTTATCCTATCAATAATCTCCAGCTTCTCCTTGCCCATGTCGATTAACTCGCGTATCTTCAACGCCACAAGAATCTCTCCCGCGGAAGCGCTTTTGGAGTCAAAAACATGCACGTCCGCTCCTTCTTCCTCTGCGAGCGCTTTGCCGGCCATTGCGCTGGCATAGCTGCCGGACAGGTTTTGCGACAGAGTTACGGCAAAAGAAGTGCCGCTTCCGAGAAACGCGTCCCTGTAATCCGCCGAAGACGGGCAGGACGATCCGGCTTTCCCCTTGTATGCGTTCATGTCCGTAATGAACCTGCCGACATCGAGGTCATCCGTATCCACATATTCCTTATCACCCAAAATCATCCTGAGCGGTATGGTAATAAGCCCAAGTTTCTTTTTGAGTGTTTTTGTCATATCACAGCAACTGTCAGCAATAAGCTTAAAATTCATTTCATCACCTGTATTTCTTTTAAGAGTCCGGGACAGAAACGCCCTTCTGATATTGTTATTCTATCACAATAATCTGGTATTGTAAACTAGATATCGTCATATTTAATATGAATAAACTGTGAACTTTTCATAATCAAAATAAAAACGAGCGATTCTGAAACATGAATCACTCGTATTTCTTGCTTATCCCACCTCTTTAAGGGGTTTTGTAAGAAACTTCCGCACAATATGTAAAAATTCGTTTCAGCTTTTCGGGTCATATACCCGGTCAGGCTCCTTTTTATGTTTGGTCTTGTGCCGGTTGATATCTTTTGGCTAATCGGATTCGCTGTCTCTGTTGAGCGCTTCCGGTCCATCCGACCCTCCAAGCTGCTCCGGCTCTTCGGCCCTGCTAAGCAAGCTGCCCTCTTTTTCTTCATTGCCTCTGACCGGTACGGGCTCTTTTTGCTGTTGGTCTTTCTTTGACGTCAGTATAAAGCGCTCGGCGATTTTAACCTTCCTATCGTCTTTCACATAGAACATGCCTATAAAGGAGAAAACGGCGGCGCCGATGAAGTTGACGAAAAGGTCCTGCATCGTATCGATGAGCCCTATATCTATGTATCCGCCGTAATTCCACTCAGTACCGTTTACGACGATTTGCTCGACGTTAAGCACCACCGGGACGTTTTTCCCCTCGGGGTTAAACAGCACGGAACTGATGACGGGAATTACGGTGTCCTTTTGCATATCCGTGCGGAATATTACGTCCATTCCGTATTCAAAAAACTCCCAAATCACTCCGACGGTCATTGAAAAGCAAAACGCCACCATTGCCACGAAAACCGGCGAAAGCGAAATCGCAAACCTAGGACTTTTGTTAAGGATGTTTATTAGGGAAAAACCTATCGCCGCGCACAGAAAACCGTTAACCGTATGTAAAGCCATGTCCCAATATGGGAAAGTCAGGTAATATGCTCTTATCTCGCCGAGTATTTCCGCCGCGAAAATAAACAGCAGAATGATAATTTCCATCGTGTCCGGCACGTCTATTTTTATCCTTCGTTCAATAAAGGACGGTATCATGAACAGCACAAGCGTCAGCAGGCAGAGAAAAACATCGTTCCAGTTCTTGTTGAAGGCCTGCGCTATCATTATTCCGACGACTATGATACGGAGGATCAGATACACCGCGAACAGGACCTTGTTCTGTTTGATTTGGCGTTTCATATCGGCTATATATGCGTCTCTCAGTCTCTTGCGCGCTGCTTTCCTTCCGGCTTTGCTCATGATCTCACTCCCCATCATTTAATCATCGTTGCTTGTCGCTTATTATAACACACTGTCGGCGTGAACGTATAGAGTCTGTTACTTGCCAAATCCTTTGCTCTTCTTCGGCATCCTGTAGGTGCTGAAATTCCCTTCGGCGTCGCAGGTGGCCAGAAACACCTCGGCCACATCCCCGATTTGATGCTTCCGGAGCTGTTCCTTAAGCCATGCTTCGTTCTTGCCCGCTTCTCTGAGGTTTTCCTCAAGGAGTATCCCGTCCACGATGATATTTATTACGGGTCTGTCCTGTTTCGGCGAAACGTTCAGGTCGGAGGCGCGCGCCGGACGAACGGCCGCCTTCGGTATAAAGCTCAGTTTACCGTTCGGTTCAAGAATGACGGTCTCAAGGTCGCTCAGGTCGAAAAAACCGCTGACTCTGCATTTCATCAGAAACTCGTATATATCAAGTTTAGCTTTCCTGAAATTGTGCTTATACAGCTCGCCGTTATCGAGCAGCACCAGAGGCTTGCCTTCGAGAAACTCGTTTACCCGGATGGACTTTGACGAAAGGAAAGCGAGAAGCACCGTGAGCAGCGCGTATATTACCATCGCGGTCATCGGTTCGAGATAATTCTCGTCAAGGGAGGTCGCCATCTCCGCCGCTATTGATCCGATCGATATTCCGACAATATAGTCGAACATGCTGAGCTGCGACATCTGCCTGTTCCCCATGACTTTCGTAAGCAGGAACAGCAGGCCGTATGATGTGACCGAGAGAATTATGATTTTCATATCGACGCACCCGCCTTTCGCCATTATCTTTTGCGGGAAAAACCGTTTTGATTCGGCTGCGGATGCGCGTCATCACGCCTTGATTAATGGGTCTCCAGCTTTGCGACAAGCTCCCTGAACCATTTCTCCGCGCTCTGTGTTTTCTGTTCAATGTCATCAAGCGACGATATCTGCGCATAAAACGCGAGCTTATCAGCTTCGGACTTCGGGATGTGGTGGGTAATATGGAGCAAATAATTATATGCATAAGCCGGTGTATAAATTATTCTAAGGATATTCACAAGGGGTTCGAACACATAGCGGTTGTAGTAAGCGTAAGCTTCAAGATATGTGCCCCGCCGAATATATTTAAGGACCCTGGCCCGCTGATTATATCTGTGTTTGCTCTCGGCAAGCAGAGCCAGATTTCTCTCTTCGAATTCCTTGGGGTCGTAGTCCTTGAACCTTACCACTCCCGCCTTATCGAAGATGACCCTCGCGGCTTCGACGCTGCTGCCCTTTATAAATACGCAGTTGTCCTTATTCCGGCTGTGAAGGTGCCAGCAGAAATCGATTAACAGGTACTCGCTTGTGCCCGCAAGATGGTATACTCGCTGCCGCAGATTCGGATTTTCATGGACCATTATGTATTCATAATCTATTTCGGAGATCTCGCGCAGAGCCTTCTCAACCGCCACGTACGCTGCCAGCTCGTACTCGTCCTCGAAATCGACATTGATATCGAGGTCGGAGTAAGCGTCGAGAAGTCCGTTTGCATCCGAACCTTCGAGCCACATCGCATATATAAAGGGAAAAGGCTCCAGGCTCTCCCGGATTTTATTTATAATGGCATATCTGTCCAATTATTTTCACCCCACTTAATTTGCTATTTATTAGCGGCATATCACATAGTAATTACCTGTATAATTTACCGTTATAATATCATATATAGATTGATTAGTCGAGCACATGCAGGTATATTTTGGTTTTTGCTGCCTGTATATATCCGCGGTCTCACCGCGGCGGGAAACGGAAAGTTTCGTTGAAAATATGGCGCTGTTTTGATATTATTTTAATAGGTAATGCTTAAATTCGTCATCCTGCGGGGGTAAAGGAGGAATAGGGCTACATATGCGGAAGCGGTTCAATCTGGACAAAGTCGTGGCTGTTATGGTTGGCATAACGCTTTTTCAGACGATCGGCGTCGCGGCGGTGACTGTCATTTTGCTTGCTTTCCCCAGGATCCGCACAAGCAAAACCGAGTTTGCAATCCTGTTCCCTCTCGCCCTCATTTCTGTAACAGGCAGCATGATCACTTTATCTTTCCTTCGCCCGATAACAAAACTCAGTACGCAGCTTGACCAATCAAAAGCGTCCATAGAAAACCTGAACAGGCTTAACCTCACACTCCGTGCACAGAGGCATGATTTTCTCAACCATCTGCAGGTAGTGTACAGCCTTATCGATCTTAAATCCTTTGACGAAGCCGCTCAATACATAGAAAAGGTTTATTCGGATATTCAAAAGATCAATGTTGTGCTGAAAACGCAGATACCCGCCGTCAACGCGATACTTCAGGCGAAAATACAGATGTGCGAAAGCCGGGACATCCGCGTGGTAGCGGAAATACATTCAACCCTCTCCGACGTAGCGATCCCGGAGTGGGAACTCTGCCGCGTTCTCGGGAACATTATCGACAACTCGATTAACGCCCTGCAGGAGTCGGAAAGGGCGGGCGACAAAATCCTTAAAATCGAATTATTCGAAAGCATAAGGCACCACGGCTTCCGCATCACAAACAACGGGCCCGCCATACCTCAGGAAATACGAAGGAAAATATTCGAACCCGGATTTACCACGAGGGCGGGTAAAGGAGACGGCATGGGCCTGACAATCTGCAGGAAAATCCTGTCGGAATACGGCGGGAGCCTGAAGGTGGAATCGGACAGCGAAGCTACAAGCTTCGAGGGGCTTATCCCGCGGTGTTCGGATAAATAATGCGACAGTTTAAGGTCCGCATTGCATAATTCAGCCGTCAGGCATTGTGTCCTCGCCCAATCCGGCATATATTTTATATGTACGTTAAGTCAGATTTACGAACGAACGCCCCGGCGGATTTAATCAGAAGGAGGTAAGTATGGGTTTTGTCGAATTTATATCAAATGTGTCCACATTATCTATAGTCATTTTTCTCGTCGGCCTTGCGTTAATAATAGCCGAAATGTTTCAGCCCGGCTTCGGCCTGTGCGGCGGACTTGGTATTCTGCTGCTGATAATAGATATATTGTTAACGGCAAAGACTTTTATGCAGGGCGTGATAATGGCCGCGATATTCGTCTCCCTTATCGTAATTTTACTTTGCATTTCGGTATATCTTGCCACAAAAGGCTACCTTCCCAAGAAGCTTGTGCTTAGCGATTCCACAAGCGCCGAATCCGGCTTTTCCGGCGCGGAAGACATGCAGTACCTGCTCGGCAAGGCGGGAACCACTCTCACACCCCTCAGGCCGTCCGGAAACGCGGATTTCGACGGGGTGAGGCTTGACGTCGTCTCCCGCGGCGAGTTCATCGACCCCGGCACTCCGATAGAGGTGATAGAGGTAGAGGGCAACCGCATTGTTGTTCGGGTAAAGCAGCAGTAAGATTTCCGCTTTAATTTATAATCGGCAAAAACATGTTAAGTTGAGAACAATATAGCGAGCAATATAAATTTATAAGGAGGAAACTCTAATGGAGCCTTGGATCGTCTTTGTGATTATCGCAGCGTGCGTCATCTTCTTAAGCCTGTTTTTCAGCTTCGTTCCCGTGACGCTCTGGATAAGCGCACTCGCGGCTAATGTCCGCATCAGCATAGCGACGCTGATCGGAATGCGTCTGCGCCGGGTTGTCCCGAACAGGATAGTCAATCCCATGATAAAGGCGGTAAAGGCCGGCCTCGATCTCTCCATAAACAAGCTTGAAGCGCACTACCTTGCCGGCGGCAATGTCGACAGGGTTGTAAACGCGCTGATTGCCGCACAGCGCGCCAATATTGCCCTGGAGTTTGAAAGGGCCGCCGCCATCGACCTAGCGGGCCGCGACGTGCTTGAGGCGGTCCAGATGAGCGTTAACCCCAAGGTTATCGAGACGCCGATCGTCGCCGCCATCGCCAAGGACGGAATCGAGCTCAAGGCCAAGGCAAAGGTGACCGTTCGCGCCAACATCGATCGTCTGGTCGGCGGGGCCGGCGAGCAGACCGTTATTGCACGTGTGGGCGAGGGCGTCGTTACCACGATCGGCAGTGCGGAATCGCATAAGGACGTTTTGGAAAACCCCGACAAGATCTCAAGGACGGTCCTGAGCAAGGGCCTTGAGTCGGGCACCGCTTTTGAAATCCTGTCAATCGACATCGCGGATGTCGACGTCGGCAGGAACGTCGGCGCCCAGCTTCAGACGGACCAGGCGGAGGCCGACAAGCGCATAGCGCAGGCAAAGGCCGAGGAAAGGCGCGCTATGGCCGTTGCCCAGGAGCAGGAGATGCTCGCGAAGGTTCAGGAAATGCGCGCCAAAGTCGTAGAGGCCGAAGCCGAGGTGCCGAAAGCAATGGCCGCCGCCCTCAGAGAAGGCAAGCTGGGCGTTATGGATTATTACAACATGCAAAACATCATTTCCGACACCAAGATGAGAGATTCAATTTCATCCTCCGGTATCGGCGGTGAAAGCAAATAAGGCAGGTGCCATATGGCTAACCCTTCATTAAAAAAGATAGTTAGAAAAACGGTTCAGCCGCAGATAACCCAAAGCGTTGCAGTGACGGTTTCCGTCCCCGCACCGGCTCCAGACTCCGAAACTTCAGCGAAATCAACCCGTAAAAACAGAATCAGTCTTCTTGATATGCGAAAGGGTATTGTTCTGGCGGAAATTCTCGGCGAACCCCTGGCCAAAAGACGGGGAAACCAAAGATGGCGCTGAGTGTCTTCATTGCCGACGACGACGCGGGCATGCGGCTCGTTCTGCGGAAAATCATCGACAGCATGGAAGGCTTCGACATTGCCGGCGAAGCCGCGGACGGAGAGGAAGCCGTTCGTCTCTCCGCCGAACTGAAGCCCGACGTGATATTTATCGACGTCAAAATGCCCGGACTGGCGGGTAATGAAGCCGCGAAACGCATATCAAAGCTTCTTCCGGATGCTGCGATAATTTTCGTGACGGCGCACAGCGAGTACATGCCGGAAGCGTTTGAAGTCTACGCGTTTGACTACCTGCTTAAGCCGTTCAAGATCGACCGGGTCCGCCAAACGCTGAGAAGGCTGCAGAAAAAGCGCGCTCAGAACAAGACGGCAAGCCCTTCCGCCATCATAATTAAAAACAAGGAAAGCATGGCCATTGTCCCCACCCAGGACATACTTTTGGTATTCCGCGAAAACCGCGGCACTTATATAATAACAAAGGACGAAGAACATATTACCTCAGAGAGCCTGAATGTCCTGTGGCAAAAGCTTGACAACGGAAGCTTCTTCAGATGCCACCGCGCATATATAGTCAACCTCTCTGCTATTTCAAAAATATACCCGTACGGGCGCTGGACTTATATTGCCAAGCTCAAGGGCACCGACCGGGACGCGCTCATAACCCGTGAAAAACTGCAGGAGCTGGAGGATCTGATGAGCCGCGCATAGGCTTGCTGCCGGAGCATCAAAATTGAAGCTCTGTATCAAAGCATAATAGCAAATATAAATTAAAGCACTGAAAAAGCGTAATGCAGGTTTAAATGCATCACGCTTTTCCGTTTTATAAAAAGCCCTTATTTTTTTATATAATTACATCAATTTACTAAAAGTACCCGCTTGTTTTTTTCGAAATAACATCTATAATGTTGCATACAATTATTGTCTAAGCGGTATACCATGTGGAATGCATTTATCATGTCGCGCTACCGGTTTGGATAGTCTTTCATTGAAAGAGGGAGTTTGTGAAAATTCCAAAGTTCAGGATAGAAAACAACAGGGCGGAGGCTCTGAAATTCTCTGCGCTTGAGTTTACATATTGGGCGGCAATGTCCGTGGGTAGTTTTTTGACAGTATTTCTGCAGAGCATCGGATTTACCGCTTCACAGGTCGGCATCGTCAACGCGGCAAATTCCGCCGTGGGCATAGTATCCGGCCCGGTCTGGGGAATGCTGAGCGACAAAATCCGGTCGGTCAAAAAGACCATGGTCGCCTGCATATTTTCCACATTGGTCCTTCAGCTGTTTATCCCCGCAAGCACCTCAATATCCGTCGCGGGCATCCCGCTCATAATGCTGTATATGCCCGTTGTGGTTTTCTTCTCGAATCCTTCGATGCTCCTTCTGGACAGCTGGGCAATACAGTCGTCGCATAAACACAGGTTCACATACAGCTCAGTCAGGTCGATGGGCTCTCTCTCCTGGGCCATCGCCGGAATTGTCGTCAGCCTGATCCTCAGAACAGGCGGCTTTGGCGTAAGAAACACATTCTACGTTTCTTCGTTCATGTATCTGCCCGTAGCGGTTATTGCCGTCCTGACGACAAACACGATGGCCGACACCGGAAAAACCGGAGCGATGTCATTCAGGGAGATGCGGTTGGGAAGCCTTTTCAAAAACTATTACTTCACGGCGTATCTGATTTATACGTTCGTCCTAAACTTCGCATTCATTTCCGGCTATAGTTTTTATTCTTACCTCATCAGGGATATAGGCGCCGATATTACTCAAATGGGTATTATCAACGGAATCAACGCAATGGTCCAGTTTTCCGTACTGCTTTTTATAAGGCCGATCCAGCGCCGCTTTCCCCTTCACATAATCCTGATCGCAGGCAATCTTCTCACCGGTATCCAGCATTTTCTCTTCGGCACGGCGACGAGCAACTTCAGCCAGATGATGCTTTTTACGGTAATACAGGGCTTCGGCAGCGGATTTATGATCGCTTCGGGCGCGAAATATATCTATTCACTCGCTCCCCGGCACCTGAAAGCGACCGCCCAAACGGTATGCGGCGCGGCGAACTCCATAGCCGGCATATTCGGCAATATGCTTGGAGGCGTTGTGATCGATAGATTCGGCGTAAAGTCATTTTATGTTGTTATTTCCATATGGATTTTTATCTCGGTAACTCTGTTCGGCCTCAGCTTTGTCTTTGGCCGGAAAGTCCTTAAGCTGGAAGTCCCGTCGGATCCGGCGTTGTCATAACCTGATTCATCGCTTAATAAGGGCGTATCCTATATGAGTATTAATAACTCATGCGGGATACGCCCTGTTTTATTCTACTTATGATAAAGCTTCTTTGTCTGATATTTCGGTTCGGAGGTCAAATTCACGCCTATCTTGCGGAACGTATTCTCGTCGACCTGGGAAAGAATGACGGTCGAATGGACCTCGCAGCCGCTGAGCTTTGAAAGCTGATGCATGGCCATTTCGGCAATCGGATCGGTTGCAGCGCATATTGAAAGCGCGATCAGAAGCTCGTCGGTGTGCAGTCTCGGGTTATGGTTGCCGAGGTGGTTCACTTTCAGGTCCTGAACCGGCCCGATTACGTCGGGCGAAATCAGGTGCACATCATCGTCGATGCCCGCAAGGTGCTTCAGGGCGTTCAGCAGCATCGCGGAGGATGCGCCGAGGAGAGGAGAGGTCTTTCCTGTAATGACCGTACCGTCATGGAGCTCAATGGCCGCGGCGGGCCCGCCCGTCTCTTCCTCCTTCTTCAGGGCGGCGGCGACACACTTCCGGTCCTCCGGGCTGACATTTGCCTGCTTCATAAGCATCTCGATCTTGTGGACTTCTTCCTCGGAAGCTATTCCCTTGCGCACATTGCAAAGCGCGCTGTAATACCGGCGCAGTATCTCGTCTTTTGCCGCCTTCCTGACGGCTTCGTCGTCTGTAATGCAGTTTCCGGCCATATTTACACCCATGTCGGTTGGCGACTTGTACGGGCACTCGCCCATGATGTGCTCAAACATAGTCTTGAGTATCGGGAATACTTCGACGTCGCGGTTATAGTTGACGGTGGTTTCGTTATATGCCTCGAGGTGGAACGGATCGATCATGTTGACGTCTTTGAGGTCTGCTGTCGCGGCCTCGTATGCCAGATTTACCGGGTGCTTCAGCGGCAGGTTCCAGATCGGGAAGGTTTCGAATTTGGCGTATCCCGATTTAATGCCCCTCTTATGGTCATGGTAAATCTGCGAAAGACAGGTGGCCATTTTCCCGCTCCCGGGACCGGGCGCCGTGACGACGACAAGAGGTCTGGTCGTTTCTATATACTCGTTCTGCCCGTACCCTGCGTTGCTGAAAATCAGCGGCATATCATAGGGATAGCTCGGAATGGAGTAGTGTCTGTATACCTTTATGTCAAGGGCTTCGAGCCGCCTCTGGAAGGCCACGGCGGAGGCCTGCGCATTGTAACAGGTTATGACAACGCTTCCGACATACAGCCCCAGACTTCTGAACGCATCTATAAGCCTTAGCACATCAAGATCGTATGTGATGCCCAAATCGCCTCGGACCTTGTTTTTCTCTATATCCCCGGCATTTATGGCGATTACTATTTCGGCCTTTTCCTTAAGCTGCAGCAGCATCTTTATCTTATTGTCGGGAGCAAACCCGGGCAGGACTCTCGACGCGTGGTAGTCGTCAAACAGTTTCCCGCCGAACTCTAGATACAGCTTTCCGCCGAAACGGTTTATACGCTCCAGTATCTTTTCGGACTGCATTACCAGATATTTGCCGCTGTCAAAACCCGCAGATAATTCCATGCGCTTATACCACCCGCAACTTTCCTTGCATAAAATAAGCGAAACAAGTCGAAAACTCATTCCGCTTTAAAATTGTATCACACATTGTTGTCAAACACAAGGTCAACTTTCCGAAACAGGCCTTCTTTTTTATTCTCCGGTTTGTCATTTCTGACCATCGGCTGCGCCGATCCTTTTTGTCCGACGCTTCAAACCCCGCGCGGCTTTTACGGCGGACGGCCGGCATCCCGATTAACACATATGCCGGCTACACGCTATATAATGGTTATAGATGACTATAGACGGAGTGATGCAGTTGGGCCCAATTTTAAGAGTGGAACAGGTCAGCAAAACATACCAGGCGCAAAACGGCGAGATCGAAGCTATACAAGACGTCAGCTTCACCGTTGACGAGGGTGAATACATAAGCATAGTCGGCCCCAGCGGCAGCGGCAAATCCACGCTTTTGTCCATAATTGCAGGGCTCTACTCTCCCTCGGGCGGAAGCATATACATAAACGATGTGCCGGTAAGCGGGATCACGCGCGACATCGGCTACATGCTGCAAAGCGACAATCTGCTCGAGTGGCGGACTATACTGAAAAATGTCCTTCTTGGACTCGAAATCCGGAAAATGATGACGCCGGAGAATGTGGGTTATGCCGAGGAGCTTCTGAAAAACTACGGACTGTATGAGTTCAGGGATAAATATCCGTCCCAGCTTTCGGGAGGAATGAGGCAAAGGGCGGCCCTGATACGCACGCTTGCCGTAAAGCCGAAGATCCTTCTGCTCGACGAGGCCTTTTCGGCGCTCGATTATCAGACCCGCCTGGCGCTCACGGACGATGTTTACCAGATATTGAAGAGGGAAAACATGACGACGATAATGGTGACTCATGATATTCCGGAAAGCATAAGCATGTCCGACCGCATAATAGTTCTGACAAAGCGGCCGGCCTGCGTGAAAGCCATACACGAAGTTCAATTCCCCGAGGAAGTTAAAACGCCGCTGCAGCGGCGCAACAATCCTAATTTCGGCCATTACTTCAACGAGATATGGAGAGAGCTTGATGTCCACATATGAGGGATTGTCCGAAGTGCGAGTCGAGTACCTTCGGCAAATAAAGAAGGAAAAAATATGCGTGACGATCACGCGGATTTTACTGCTTGCCGGCATAATCGCGCTTTGGGAGATGGCGGCGCGGTTTAAGCTTATCGACAGCTTCATCATGAGCCAGCCCTCCCGCATCGTGAAGACCTTTTCCAACATGCTGCTGAACGGGCTGATGATGCATTTGGGAGTTACATGCCTTGAAACAGTGGTGGGCTTCCTGCTCGGGACCATTCTGGGCACACTTATAGCCGTCGTGCTGTGGTGGAGCAAATTCATTTCACGCGTTATGGAGCCGTTTTTGGTCGTCCTCAACAGCCTGCCCAAAATAGCGCTGGGGCCCGTCATTATCATTTGGGTAGGCGCCGGCGCACAGGCAATCATCGTTGTGGCGCTAGCCATTTCGCTTATCGTAACCGTCCTTGAGATGCTCAACGGCTTCACCGGCACCGACAGCGAAAAGATAAAAATGGCCCGGACATTCGGGGCAAACCGGCGGCAGATCTTTATGAAAGTCGTATTCCCGTCTAATGCAGGCACATTGTTCAACTCGCTCAAGGTGAATATCGGCCTGTCGCTTGTCGGCGTCATCGCAGGGGAATTTCTTGTATCGAAAGCCGGGCTGGGATACCTGATCGTTTATGGCGGCCAGGTTTTTCAAATGGACCTGGTTATGTGCAGCGTAATAATACTTGCCATCGTGGCCGCGCTGATGTATAAAGCTGTGGTACTGCTTGAGAAATATATAAACAGATTATTAAACTTCAGTGCAAAATAGCACGGTTTTGTCATTCAGTCATTACCGTAAAACCGTAAATTATTTACTTTAATTTAAAAACGGGGGTTATTATGAAAAGAAAACTGAAATTCATTGTACTGATGTTGGCGGCGATACTGCTTTTGGGAGCCGTATCGGGATGTTCAAAAGAAGAGAAACTTACAAAGATAAGATTAAGTGAGGTAACGCATTCGGTGTTCTACGCGCCCCAATACGTTGCCATACACAAAGGATTTTTCGAGGACGAAGGAATAGAAATTGAGCTGTCAAACGGGCAGGGAGCAGACAAGGTGATGACCGCCGTCCTTTCGGATTCGGTCGATATCGGCTTTGCGGGTCCGGAGGCCGCCATCTACGTATATAATGAGGGAAAGGAAGATTATACGGAAGTTTTCGCCCAGCTCACCCAGAGGGACGGTTCTTTCCTTGTGGGGCGGGAGCCCGCAGACCAGTTCGATTGGTCCGACATGGAGGGCTCGCTCGTTATCCCGGGCCGGAAAGGCGGAGTCCCGTACATGACGTTTGAATATGTTCTGAAAAGCAAGGGACTTATCCCCGGCGAAAACCTGACCTTTGACGACAGCATCCAGTTTGCTCTTATGGCCGGCGCCTTTACGGGCGGACACGGGGATTATGTCACGATATTCGAGCCTACCGCTTCCATGATCGAGGCGGAGGGAAAAGGTTACATACTGGCGTCGATCGGCGCCGAAAGCGGCGAAATACCTTATACCGCATACTTCGCGAAAAAGAGCTATATTAAGAAAAATTCCGGGCTTATCCAGAAATTCGTCAACGCCATTTACAAAGCCCAGAAATGGGTCGACGAGCATGACGCAAAGGAAATAGCAGAGTTGATAGCGCCGTCCTTCCCGGACACCGACATCAAGATACTTGAGTCCTCCATTGCCCGCTACAAGGAAATCGAAGCTTATGCCAAAACACCCGTAATGAAGGAGGAGGCATACGAAAAGCTCCAGACCGTTATGAGCGAGGCCGGGGAGCTCAAGCAGAAGGCGCCGTTCGACAAGGTGGTAAACAACTCTTTCGCTGAAAAGGCCGTCAAGGAATCCGGCAAATAGCTCACGGCATATCATTCCACGGTCGCAATGTTCAACGAACCTGCACAGTCAGTATAAAACTCGGTGTGTTAATGTGCAAAAAGATCTATATGAATAGCAAATCGGAGTTCACTGAAGAACTCCGATTTTTTATAAGGTTAATTAAAGCACCATCGGATCGGGAACGGGTTTGTCCCTGTAATGCTCCGCCTGCGTGTTGAAAAGCTCGCTGTACAGGTTTTTGCTCTTCATAAGGTTCTCATGGGTGTCAAAAGCCGCAATCTGCCCGTCCTGAATCAGGAGAATCTTGTCGCAGAAGATCGACGAGCTCATTCTGTGGGAGATGTAGATGGCCGTCTGGTCCTTCACCAGCTTGTTGAAGTTTTCGTAAATTTCGGCTTCCGCCAGCGGATCGAGCGCCGCGGTCGGCTCGTCGAGGATGATAAGCGACGAGTTTTTGTACAAGGCTCTCGCTATGGCGATTTTCTGCTTTTCGCCGCCCGACATGTCGACCGCGTCGTCATATATGCTTTTGTCGAAAAGCGATTTTACTCCGTTCGGCAGCAAGCCGATACGACCCGCCATATCGATATCCCCGAGGATTTTTTGAAGCTTTTCTTCATCCGTTTTCTCCGTCGAGGTGTTGATATTCTGTTCAATGGTAAACGGGAATAGCTTGAAGTCCTGGAAAACCGTTGCTATCTGATCGAGATATTCCCGCAGCCTATACCGGTTGATGTTAATCCCGTTGACAAGTATCTCGCCCTCATCCGGCTCAAAAAGCCTGCATATCAGCTTGACAATCGTGGTCTTCCCCGCGTTGTTAAGGCCGACAATGGAGATCCGCTCTCCCTTTTCAATCCGGAATGATACATTCTTTAAAACATATCTGTCGGTTGAAGGGTATTTGAATGTGACGTTTTTAAACTCTATCGTCCTTATCCCGTCAAGCCCCAGTCCTCCGGAAGTCTTCTCTTCGCTGCCCGGGATATCGATAAACTCCGCGAATGGCGTCAGATGTCCCAGATACTGGTTTATATTCATTATTGAACTGAAGGAACCTATAAATGACCTTATAAGCTCTTCGCTTGTGTTGATATATACGGTGAAATCGCCGACCCCGATCCTCGTTCCGAAATAATCGGTAAGTACGCGCATGCTCGCGAACAAGTATGCAATAAGGTTTATCAGGCTGATAATGGAAGTTTGGATCGAGTTGGAATTGGCGCTTTTGGTCTGAAGGGTCCCTAACCATTTCGATATGCCGATATTCTTCTCGGCAATCTTTGAGACCAACAGCCTGTCTAACCTGTAAAGCCTTATGTCTTTTTGCTGCTCAGGAGTCAGGGCGATTGAATAAAAGTAATTGTACTGCCTGTTTATCGGTATCAGCTCCTGCAATACCTTCTGCTCCTGCACCAGATAACGTCTCTGGACAAACACCGTAAGAACCGCGATCGAAAGCGACAGGAGCATGTAAACGGGGCTGAAGCTGATCATTAATCCCACAACCGTTGCCAGAGTGAGAAGAGACGAGGCAAAGTTTACGGAATGGTAAAACAGCGAATCAAGAGCGCCGAAGTTGTTGACGGCGAAAACCGCCCTTTCCTTCAGGTCCAGATATTTGGGGTCCTCAAGGAATTTATAGTCCACCGACATTACCTTTTCGGAGAAGGCAAGCTCCACTTTCAGCTTAAGCACCTGACCCGATACATCCTGCTTATTTTTGATATAGTTTGAAAGAATCGAAAGCAGGAGCTTTGCCGCCGCTATCGACAGCAGCAGGGCCGTAAACCACCTTACGTCTCTCCCGTTCATAAACCCGTCGATGAGCAGCTTGGGTATGTATATGTTCAGAATCGATGTGGCGGTTCCGACGGAAGCGCCGAATAACAGCAGGAAAATATAGCTCGGACGCTGCTCCCATATCAGCTTTAAAAAGAGCTTCAGCACCTTCGTCTTTTTCATACGGCTTCACCCGCTTCATCCCTGTAGTATTTCGCCTGCGCTTCAAACATCTCCCTGTAGAGTCCTCCCGCGGCCATCAATTCCTCATGCGTGCCCGACTCCTTGATGTTCCCTCCGTCAAGCAGCACTATTCGGTCGCAAAAGCGGGTGCTCGCAATTCTGTGGGAGATGAATATCGCGGTCCTTCCCTGCATTATTTCGTTCATCTCGCGGTATATTTTTTCCTCCGCGAGCGCGTCGAGGGCCGCCGTCGGCTCGTCCATAATCATAAGCTGCGTTCCTTTTTTGTAAAGGGCCCGCGCGATCATCACCTTCTGGTTCTCTCCACCTGAGAGGATGATGCCCTCTTCATCCAGAATCCTGAGAAGCGATGTGTCCACGCCCTTTGGATAGCTTTTTATCTTATCGAGAAGTCCGACCTGCTTAAGGCACTCCTCAACCTTCTCCCTGTCGGGATTCCCCAAAGACGACACATTTTCGGCGACGCTCAGCGCCAGGGGCTGCACCTCCTGCGAAACCATGGCGATAAGGTCTTGAAGGTCGCTGAGCTTCATATCGAGATAATCTACTCCGTTTATGAGTATTTTCCCCTCGGTGGGGCGGTAAAGGCCCGTCAGCAGCTTGACCAGCGTTGTCTTTCCGCCTCCGTTGACTCCCACAATCGCCAGCTTTTCGGAGGGTTCGATAGTCAGATTGAGGTTTTTCAGGACATATCGGTCGGTGTTCGGATATTTAAAGGATACGTCCACAAATTCTATCCGGAGAGGTTTGTCCGCGGAAAAAGAGCGGTCGGAATTCTCGGTAATCAGGTTTGCATCCAAAAACTCATACATATCGTCGACATAGAGAAGCTGGTCCCGGATAAATCCGATGTCCTCCGCGGTCTCCCTCATTTTGCCGCTCAGAAGGGTAACCGCAACCATATACATCGCGAAAGCGGCAATGGGCAGCCCGTTCAGCACGCCGGCAGTCAGAACAGCGTACATCGCAAGTTCAGCGGCCACCGTACCCGCGGCGCCCACCAGCTTCCACGAAAATTCCCGGTTCGCAATCATGAGCGCAACCTGTCTGTAAGATTCGATCTCCCTTTTGAAAACGTCCGCAAAACGCCCCTTCAGGTCGAAAAGACGTATATCCTTGCCATACTCGAAGTTGGACCCGGCTTCGTACAGCCTTGAAACCCTCCTGTTAGCCCTGTTAATATCCGGCTTCTTGTCGTGGCTGTACTTTGATACCCTCTTCATTGCAAAAACATTCAATATTACAGAAGCCAGCAGTACGACCACAATGAGGGGATTAAAAAGAGATATGACAACTGAGATCAGCAGGATTGAAATAAGCTTTCCGCCAAGCGAAAAAAGCCTGTGGTATATTCCTTCCACTCCGACGCCGTTGCCCGAAACGGCGTCGAAAGCCGACTGGTTCTCATTGAAAAAGTTGGGGTTTTCAAAATACGCATAATCCATGGAAAGGATTTTGCCGAACATATCCTTCATATAGTCCATCCGCAGATAACAAATCCTTCCCCAGCTTCGGGCGTCGGATTGCGTCGCGGTGATCTTTAGAATCGTGGAAAGTACTATGTAAGCCGTTATCGTGATTATGACGCTCCAGATTGACCGGCCGGGGTTTGTCAGCCGTGTAACTATAAATTGCATGGCGAACACCGCCATAACCGGCTCTATCCCCGACGAAAGCGCGTTGACCGCAAAATAGGCAAAAATCGCGGGGTCCTTCCCCCGGACGTTTTTAATCATTTTCGGGATGCTTCCATTTTTCACAGTTATTTCCGCCCCTCTTGCTTTCAAATGCGTTTTCTGAAAGAAAACCGCCTTTTTACAAACTTGACAAAATTATATAGTATCTTATACCTCAATACAAGCTAAAGTTGGTTTAACCGGGCTGCAAAAAATCAACCGACGGTTTATAAAAAACACGGCTCGAGGCTTCCCGCTGTCAATGGAATGCCTTGAGCCGCTGATGCCTGAAACAGTGTCGCAAAATGTTCATATGAGATACCTTTTAACAAACGGTATCTTCGACAAAACCAGGTATGTGATAAAGCTGCATGAGAAGATAACCGCAACAATAACCGGTATGGACACAATGCAGGGCAAAATGCCGACGCTTAAAACCGGGTTCAGCAGGTAAATGAAAAACACATGCACAAGGTAGATGCAGAATGACGCTCTTGATATTTTTTCAGCAGCCGGCGAGAGCTTTCGGCCGTACTCGATACCGGACAGCCATCCGAACAGGCCTATCGACATCAGGCAGACTCCCGGCGACATCCCCTCGAGAAACAGCGAGTAAAGCGATCCGGTTTTTACGGAGGCTGTCAGAGTTGCCAAAAATACTATTAAAAATCCCAAAGCGGCGACGCCGAAAAAGACCCCCGGCCTGATTTTCACATGTTTTTTTATGAAGAAACCCGCAACTCCGTAGCCTATTGCCGAGTAGGTCATATTAATAGCATACTGAGCAGGAATCCCGCTCAGGCGTGAAAACGGCCAGAAATGTCTGGCCGTGGGATAAAATATCCCCAATACGAACCATACAGCAAGCATATAGATCAGCTGGCTTTTTGTCGCGTTGGCGGTAATTATTCTTGTTGCGGGCAGCATTACGTATACAAGGAGTATAATGTGCAGGTAGTACAGATGGAATTCATGGCGAAACATCAAGATATCCTTTGCAGCGCCAATCAGCGCCTGAATGGTGAATCCGCCGCTCCTGGCAATTCCGTACACTTTATAAAATAACGCCCAAAAGAAAAGCGCCGCCAAAATGCGCAGTATATTATGGCCAAAAAGCTTTTTCAGCGTATACTCTTTTCTTCCGTCAAGCATTGTGGCTCCGCTGCACATCAGGAAAAGCGGAACGCTCGCGCGCGCAAGGCAGCCCCAGAAAACCGATGAAATCCAATTAAAAGACGCTATCTCATAGCCATATCCGCCTGTGGCTATATGTATCGTGATTACTCCTACAATAGCGACCGCCTTAATGACGTCAATCGACGTGTCCCGCGCTTTCTCGGCAATTGCATAATTCATCCGGCATTTTCCCCTTATTCCAGCCGTTTGCGCCTGGCAAAACTGCGAAAACGGCCCGTTTATACGGCATTCCCGGCCATCTTGCTGCCAATATGCCGATAATATTATAACTGTTTAGCAAAGAAAGATAAAGTACCCAATATGCGCACTTCCTAAGCGTTTGTAAAAATACTCCGAACATTTCCGTTAAACAAGACCGAGCAGGCGAGCGGTATTTGCCACAATAATACATATGACAATGCCGGTTATCGTAGGCACGGCAAATGATATTAGCGTCCACTTAACGCTTTGAGTCTCCTTTTTTATTGTAAGGCATGTCGTCCCGCAAGGCCAATGCATCAGCGAAAAGAGCATCGTGCATGCGGCTGTAAGCCAGGTCCATCCGTTGTCGACAAACAGGGCATGAAGTTCTGACAGGCTCTCAAGCTCGGTAAGCGATCCCGTCGCCATATAGCTCATTATTATAATCGGAACAACTATTTCGTTTGCGGGGAATCCCAGAATAAACGCCATGAAAATATATCCGTCAAGCCCCATAAACCTGGCAAAAGGATCGAAAAATCCCGCGCACAGGTCAAGCAGACTCCTGTCTCCCGCATATACGTTGGCGAGAAGCCATATGACCATTCCGGCGGGCGCCGCAACGGCAACTGCACGGCCGAGAACGAAAAGCGTCCTGTCGAATATTGACCGCACAATGACTCTTCCAATCTGCGGACGTCTGTATGGCGGAAGCTCAAGGCTGAAGGACGACGGCATTCCCTTCAGTATCGTTCCGGACAGGATTTTAGAAATGAGCACTGTCATTACTACTCCAAGTATGATTACGCCCGTCAGCATAAGCGTGGAAACAACCGATTGGAATGCCCCTCCGACCACGCCGGAAAAAAACATCGCAATTATGGCTATAAGGGTCGGGAACCTTCCGTTGCATGGGACGAAATTATTGGTGATGGTCGCAATCAAACGCTCCCTCGGCGAATCGATTATTCTGCAGCCTATGACGCCGGCCGCGTTGCACCCGAACCCCATGCACATGGTGAGAGACTGTTTGCCGTGCGCGCATGCCTTCCGGAAGAAATTATCCAGGTTGAACGCGATGCGGGGAAGGTATCCCGAATCCTCCAGAAGAGTAAAAAGCGGAAAGAAAATGGCCATGGGAGGAAGCATCACCGAAACGACCCAGGCGAGCGTCCTGTAGATGCCGTCAACAAACACTCCGCTCAGCCATTCGGGCGCACGGATCCACTGGAAGAAGCGCATAAGAGGCCCTTCAACCGCAAACAGCGCCGATGCCAGCATCTCCGAGGGAAGGTTCGCCCCGGTGATAGTTATCCAGAAAACGCCGGCAAGCAGCAAAATCATTATCGGTATGCCGGTGACCTTTGACGTCAGGATTCTGTCTATTCTGCGGTCGCGTTCGGCGTATTCCTTCTTTTCGAACGTAACGACGGCGCGGCCTATTTCTTCGCAGGTTCTTATTATTTTTGTTACTATCATATCGCTGATTTCATCAGTGGAGATTCCCGACGCTTTCAGGTATTCTCTCGCCTCCGATATGCTTTTCACAACCTCTTCGTCCTGCATCAGGTCATAACCCAGATACTCCCTAAGCGAACGAAGCAGGCTTTTGTTCCCGTCCAGAAGCTTCAGCGCGACCCACCTGCCGTCGATACCTTCGCGAATCGCGTTTCTCACGGCAGGCTCCGTCATGGCGACAGCCTTTTCAATCTCTTCATTATAAGTAATCTGCAGGCGCCTGCCGCTTGTTTTCCCGTCAACAACCGAGCTTACCGCGTCCATTAATGCGTCCAGCCCGTCGCCGCTTCGGGCGCTCGTTCCCACAACCGGAACCCCCAATAATGATTGGAGCTTTTCAATATCGACCTTAATCTTCTTTTTCCCTGCTTCGTCCATCAGGTTTACGCATATAACAACCCTTTCCGTAATTTCAATCGTCTGCAGGACTAGATTGAGGTTCCTTTCGAGACATGTGGCGTCGACAACCACCACCGTCGCATCGGGCCCGCCGAAGCATATAAAATCGCGGGCGGTTTCTTCCTCGGCGGAGTTTGCCATCAGCGAGTATGTACCCGGAAGGTCCACCAGAATATAATTCCTGTCTTTATGGCGATATTTCCCCTGAGCGGTCAGAACGGTCTTCCCGGGCCAGTTCCCGGTATGCTGGTTAAGCCCTGTGAGACTGTTGAACACCGTGCTTTTGCCGACGTTGGGGTTGCCCGCCAGCGCAACGACCAGGTCTTTCTCCGTTTCCTTTGCGACGTTCAAGCCGCAATAGCTTAACACGCCTTTCCCCGTGGATTCCACTGTCAATCCCATATTATCCTCCCGCCGGATTTTCTCCAGTTATGACATTGACACCATGATGTTCCCGGATATATCCGAGCGCAGGGCAATGACAGTCCCGCGAATCTGATATGCCACAGGATTTCCCGAGGGGCTTTTGTACAGAGGCCTTATTTCGGTCCCGTCTACAATCCCCAGATCAAGCAGGCGTCTCCTTGTAATGCCTTCCATTTTCAAAGCCGTAACGTTCGCTTTTTTGCCTATCGGCACACTGCTTAGCGGAATTTGATCTATATTCAAAGCAGTTTCCTCCCAAAATAAAAAATTTAGCGCAGGGCTCAATATTTTTCCCTACGCTAATATATGGGTCTTATTCCCGATGTGTTACGAATATAATGAAATGATATGATTTATAAAGGATCTGATAAGGATGAGCAACTTCCCGGAATCCGATTTCCGGACCGTCCGCGGCTATCAGCTTGCGAACCGTCAGGAAGGTCTGCTGACACCAGCGCTCGAGGATTATCTTGAAATGACATACAGGATATGCAGGGAGAACAAATACGCCAGGGTCGGCCAGCTCTCGGAGCTGCTGAACGTAAAGCCCTCTTCCGCGTCAAAGATGATTTTCAAGCTGGCAAAGCTCGGGTACATCGAATATGACCGCTACGGCGTTATCCTTATGACCGACACCGGCAACCAACTCGGAGAATATCTGCTCTCGCGCCATCAGACTTTGGAAACCTTCCTTCGCCTGATCGGAAGCCCGAACTGCCTGGAGGAAACCGAACTTATCGAGCATACGTTGAGCGCCGCGACCGTTCGGAACCTTAAAACCTTGCTTGACTTTTTTCAGGAACACCCGGATGCATTAAAGCGATATGACGAGTACAGAAAAGGAAAATAACGTGCAAACGGTGCCGCCTTCAGTATCTGCCTGCCTTATATCATGCGCTTAAGCCGGTCTTTTGCTTCCTCTTTTCTTTCTGCCTGCAACAATAATCACAGCCGATAGGACAACCACAGCACCTGCTATAATATAGACAATTGTATAACCGGATTGGATGTCGCCGCTTCCTTCGCCCATGTATACGTCGACAATGCGCGCCAATTCTTTTTTCATTTCTTGCGGGTCGAAGTTCTCCCCGGCCTCCTGCTCGATAGCTGAATATATGCTTTCTTGCAATATGGGTTCGCATAACACGGGGGTGCGCAACGCGTCGCGCATTTGGGCATATATGCTGAGATACCTGTCGATATTTATCTCAAACTCATCGGCGGTATGCGTTGAATAATTAAGAGAAGATATGGGAGGAAGGCCTTGTCTCTTGTATTCTGCTTGTTTTGACACCTCTTCTCGTATTAACTCACTTCTCTTCTCCGCTGCCTTTATATTGACAGGGTTTACTATCACATATTGCATGCTTAGAGTTCCTGTCTGTACCTCATCCGACAGCAGATATTTAAGAAATTGCCATGCTTCTTCAACATTTCCCGCCTTATTTATGCAAAAGGCAAGGGTAGGCATATAGAAATACTCTTCCTTATAATTGCTTATCCTCGGAAAATTCCTTACCTCATATTCGTCGTATTCAAATATGTTCATTACACCCGCATTATTCCACGGCAAATCAAGACTTGGGGAATCAGATATAATCAAATATGGTGAAATATCGTGAAGCAGCGGCACTTTACCAACATCTTTTGAGCTCGATATGTATGGCGGATTGCCTATTAAGTTATAGACTGTGTCATCTATCTCGCTAAAAAAAGAAATTTTCTTTCTGTAATCCATGGCGGTAATTAGTTCCTTCTTTGCCCCGTCGGCTATTTCACCGGTCCCCCACAGCAATGCATACGCATTTGGTTCGTTCTTTGTCCTTTCGGTAAACTCAACGCATGTTTTTATTAAGTTTTCCAACGTCCCTTCCGGCATCTCCATACTATTCTCATTCAGGAGCGGTTTATTTATAAGTACGGCTTTAAAGTCAAACGAACAAGGCATAAGATATAAATGCCCCTCTTCATCCATTAAAGGCTTAATGATATTGGGAAAAAAGTCTTCTATATCCACATCAGGGTCTTTCTCGATCAAAGCTCCGATGTCCGCAAACATCTTCCTCTCCGCCATGCTCCGGTAAGGTATGCTTGCCGCAAGGAACATATCCGGTCCTTCGCCGGAAAGTATTTTTATATTCATTACCGTGTTCAGATCTTTGCTGTCATAACGCTCAACTTCGATATCCTTGCCGGTTTCCGCTTCATACTTTCCCACAATATGCCTGAAAGATCCATCGTAAACAGTATTCCCGGTCGTTCCCATTGCTATTGTCAGATCCGGCCCGCTTTCATCCGCTTTCGAGGGTATGACCAAAAATGGCAAAATGAAAAGTAAAACAACAGCTATCCGGGAAGCAATATAACCCTTCTTCATGGCTTCTATCTCCTTTGTGTATTTACTTTATCTTTTAAAAATTCCCCGCCACTATTTGCTTCTTTAAAAATCGCCGCATATATACTTCAGCAGCGCAAACATGTCAATACACTTAAATTTTGCCACGGCACCTCAAGACTTACCGGTTCAGCCGTAAATAAAAAAATAGGAATATTTAAAGTAAATTTCTTCATTGCTTCTGCAAAACTTGATACGCTTGAAATGTATAACTGATCACTTAAAAATGACATAGCCGTATCATCTATTTCGTTTATTAAGGAACACTTTCCCTCATAGTCATTGGCCGCAAATAGTTCATTCTTCATCGCCGTTGCAATTACATCCGTACCTCAATATATTGCATATATGTTTGCTTCATTTCTTGTTTTCTCGGTAAACTCAACACATGATTTAACTAGGTTTTCAAGCGTCCACTCTTTAGGCAAATCAATATCCTTTTCTTCAAGAAGATTATGATTTACGATAATACACTCAAAATCAAACGAACAAGGCATCAGATGCAAATGCCCCTCTTCATCCATTAAGGTCCTCGCCGGCAAGCGTATTTATATTCATTACGATATCTTTGCTGTCATAATACTTCATTTCAACCTTCCTGCCGGTATCCCTTTCATACATCCCCACAATATGCCTGAAAGATTCATCATAAACCCAATTTCCGGAATTGCCCATGGCAATTGTCAGATCAGGCGTTTCTTCTGCCGCTGCGGAAGGTATTCTTAACAAGGATATAATTAATAGCGATACTATAATTATCAGGGAAACAGATAAAACCTTTTTCATTGGCCTACCTCCTTTATGCTGTCATGCTTAGTTTTAGTACGTGACAACTTTATTTAGGATGATGCTTCATTTCGCCAAACAAGGCAATCAGGTAAATATTACAGAAAGCAGGTGTTACAAAACTCAACCTGCGGCTTTGTAATGCTTTCTTCGCGTATATTGCCCGTTAAGACGTTCGTCGAGATTGTCAAGTGCTTTGTTAAGCCAGGAACGAACAAGCAGAAGAATCTTTCTCGATGCGTAGAGGACAAACACCGAAGCTACTGCCGCAATTTTCCCGTATATCGGAATTTGTAATGACGAACTGAACGGAATGAACACCGAGGAATTTCGATTGCGCATGTATGCTGTTATGTTTTTCAGCCATTCTTCCACATCGATTAGATTTCTGGGCACAATTGCGGCCTCGATGGTCACTTTAAAGCTTACGGCTTTGAACCACAGCGCAAACAAGCCGCACAAAAGCAGAAACGCCGCAATGTGCAGCAGGATCCCTATATAGTGCTTTTTTATATACTCGCGCGGATACAGATCATCAAGCTCAGCCCGAATCTGGTTTATTCTGATAACGGCGTATTTCCTGACGACTTTTATCGCACCGACAAGGGCCATTATCCATATGACGACAAGCGAAACCCTTGCGGGAGCCGCCCACATTGCCGACCGCACCTTCAGATTGTTCCTGCTTTCAGTCTTTATGGTCGGAAGAATTCCTTTCTGGATTGCGAAATACAAGAAAACATCGTTGTCCGAGCGTAGCAGGCACCCGCCTTGCGAATTACTGGCTGTATACGAATCCATCGGCAGGTAAACGGCGTACTCGTCAACAGAGGTAAGAAGTCCATCCTCCGCCTCGCAAACCCCCACGACCGAATATTCCTGTCCCCCGACGTTAATTTTGCAGCCTATGCAGTCGTATCCTCCGAAGAACAAAACAGCGAGGTTGCTGTCAATTACCGCAAACCTGCTGAGCTCAACGGCGTCAATATCCCACAGGAAACGGCCGCTCAGGCATTTCTTTCTTGTAATATCAAAAAACAGTTGACTGCAGTTGTAAACAGATACAACGGCATATCTATCATAACAATCGGTTATGTATACATCTTCGGTCCTTGAAAATAAGGTGCAATCGGCATACCTGTACAAGTTGCCGGCAACCGTGTTGTTGTCCTGCCATCTGACAGGCCCTCCAAACGTTACAATCATATAGTTAAAGCGGTCCAGTTCATTTAGCATGCTCAGCAGCACTGTAAGACCCAGAATCAGGATAAGCGCGGGCATGATATACCGCTTTACCAATGCCGTTCTCATGATTTACTCCCCGTCTCAATGTCAACAGCGACCCCGTCGGCGAGATCCCTGTCCCACGCCGTTATAACTCTGTCTTCAGTCAAGCTGTATCCTGAGCCGCTCGAGAGTATTTCAACAATGTACGCGTTCCTTCGCCCCGTCGTCACCTCCTGCAGTGAGGCGTAGTATTGCTTCCCGAGGACCGTGTCTTTTGTTTTCAGCACATACACGAATTTATTTGCTATAACCGCGCTGGCCGGCAATGTATACATCGCCGTTTCCGTGGACAGGGTTACCTCGGCGTAGATGCTCTGTGCCTGTAAAGCCTGTTCAAGCTTGGCGGATTCCACTGTAGCGTAGCCTATGCCCACATCGATAATCTTTCCGTTAGCCTCATTCTGGCGGCCGTTTATAGTGTATACAACTTTGCACTTGAGATTTTTAGTTATTTCCGACATCTCTCCGGAGGTAAACACGACTTCATACTTCGGCTCTTCAATAGAATACTCGTATAGAATACCTCCCATAAAGCTCATGTTCTTCCTGACGGGTATAGAGGTGATATAGCAATCGGTCTCCGCCTTGATAATCCCCGTTTCCGACAGGGCGGAAAGCTTTTCAATGGAGGCATTTACCGATTCAAGCTGCTCTCTCATCTGTTTTTCTGTTCTTCCGTTATATATGCCGGTTGACAGCATGTACTCGAGTTCTGTTTTTGCGCTGTCGGCATCCGGAAGCTCGATTTTCATCAGAAGCTTGCCGGCCGGGACCTTCTCATAAAGGCTCACGTTGAGCCCGGATATGTATCCCGATGATTCGGCATATACGGAGGTTGTCTTCGAATACTCAATCCATCCATCCGAAGCGGGGGTGATTCCTCCCTCTATAACTGCGCTTGCGCTTCCACCCGCCGCGATGGTTCCGGGATTATCGAACTCTATGGTAACCATCCGGGCTTTGGCTCCGTAAAGAGCTATCTCTCCACCGACTTCCCTGACCGAGCCGCCGACCGTGGTCATCGCGGAAGGAATGGTAACCTCCGCTTTCATTCCAGGCTTTATGTCATACTCAGCCGAAAACGGCAGCCGCACAAGAAGGCGCTTGTCGTCGGATATTTCGCAGAGCTTCACGCCGGCAGCCACTCTGTCGCCGTCTTTGACATTAAGCGCCGTAATAAGGCCGATGCCGTTGCTTTTGATGTTTATAAATCCGTCGCTCACGCCCTCGGGCACCTGCTGCCTCAGCGTATCGATTCTTGAGTTAAAGCCGCGCATGAACTCCAAAAGGGCAATCTCCGCGCTTTCACGCTGTTTTTCAAGCGCTTCCAGCTGTTCTTCTATGTCCTCGGCGTTAAATCGGACAATATCATCTCCGGCGGAAAGCTTTTGCCCTTTTTTCGCATACACTTCGTCAATTTTTATTGCACCCGGGAGCTCGAGCTCATAGCTTTCGGTGCCTTTCATCTCGATGGATCCCTGGGTAAGGATTGCCGTCTCCGTAAAGCTGCCTTCTCGTGCCTTCTCGGTTGCAACCTTTGGCAGCGTAAAGTAGTAGATTGTTTTTGAAGCAAACGTGCATATTATAACAATTGTGAAAAATATAACCGTCCACTTGATTGCCCGCTTTCTGCCTGACATGCTCAGACCCCCATTTCTCAGGTTTATTTTAATCCGGAAAGCTCGATCCCCTGTATCAGTTCATCGCGCCCTATAAGGAAAAGCAGGAGCGGCACCGCCATCGCAAGCGCGCTCGCAGCAAAAAGCTCTCCCGTCACTGTGGCGCCCGACAAATATACGCTTATCGGTTGCATTTTAATGTCGGATAAAAACACCAGAGGCGTCTCAACCATTCCCCAACTGTCCACAAAGCAGAGGATTATTACGCTTACGAATCCGCCCTTGACAAGAGGAATTACTATTTTGAACAGTATGCGTATGAAACCGGCGCCTTCAATACGCGCGGCCTCGATATAGTCCCTGGGAACTCCGATCATGAACTGACGAAGCAGTACCACTCCGAACGCCCCGAATATTCCGGGAAAAATGACGGAATAAAATGTGTCGATGATTCCCAATCTTCTAACCATGATGAAGTTCGGAACAATCGTCGCCTGGGACGGCATAAGCATAACAGCTATGTATACGAAGAATATAATATTTCTCCCCTTAAACCTGAAACAGCTCAGCGCATATGCCGCAACGGAGGCGAAAATAACCTGTCCCGTCACAATCGGTACGACTATCTTCATGGAGTTCCAGAATACCACGAGATATTCGGGATTTTCGATCATAATCCTGTAATATTGCTGTATTGTTGTTATCTTTGGGATCAGCCGGAGCGGCGAATATCCTTCGGTTATTGAGTATATATCGTTTACCTCTCCGGTCGACATAAGCGAATTGCATAATATAAGCACAATAGGAGCAAGGAAAAGCAACGCGGATATCGCGGTTATTACCGTGGGAATAATATTCGTCAACCGCTTTTTCATTGGTGCTCCTCCTTTCCGCTGCGGATATATAACCATACCGGTATAAGAATGATTAAAACAGTTATTACGGCAGATGTGCAAAGGCTTTGGTAATCCAGCCTGGAAAACAGGTTGTTCATGAAGTTTTGGAGCATGTATATGCTTTCATGCGGATAAGCGCCGCAAATCGCATACACTTCGCGGAACACCTTAAAGCCTCCCATGATGGACATGAGCAGGACGAAGAACAAGCTCTCCTTAATGCACGGCAGGGTTACATACCGTAAAGTATGCCATGTGTCTGCGCCTTCTATCCTCGCAATTTCATAATACTCGCGGGGTATGGCCGCAAGCCCCGCCGTAAAAATAACCATGTTGTAGCCGATGTTCCGCCAAAGATAGAGCAGCAGAACCACAAATCTTACGCGGGACGTTCCAAGCCAGTTTATCGCCTCTCCGCCGAGCGAGACAATAATTCCGTTTAGCACACCGGTTTTAGCAAAGAATATATTCCAGACAACCGATACGGAGGAGGCCGGCAATACAATTCCGGCAAGAATCGCAGTTTTGAAAAAAGTGGCTCCGTTTGTCACCCGCTTAAATGCAAGCGCAAGAAACAGGGCAATACCCGTGCTGAGCGGCACCCCCATCAGGTTAAAAAGGAAAGTGTTGGCCATGCCGTCCAGGAAAGTCGGATTTCCAAACAGCCTGGCATAGTTGTCAAGCCCTACAAAGCGGCGGCTGAACATATCGGAAAGCAATGAATACCAGATGCTTTCCAAAAAAGGTATTATGTAAAAAACCAGAAAACCGGCAAGGGCGGGAAAAAGCAGCAGCCAGGCCGTCAGTGTTTCCCGCTTTCTTATAGTCATTTTTCCGACCTTTTTAATGCCAGTCACTCCTTCCCTCATTTTTAATAAATGCGAATCCTCATCTGCATTGCTACGTTTTACTTCTCTCAAATATCTAATCTTTTTAAGTGGCTTTACGGAGTCGGTTGTTTAACTCTTCTTTACTTTTTTCCCTGTTTTAGTCATATAATTTTTTGCAATAGAAACGAAATTTTGGGCAAATCCGGAATACCAGCTGTTTTTTTTAAGGCTATTGTCAGATCCGGCTTTTCTTCTTCTGATGCCTCGGAATTTATGGGCAAAATCGAGGCAACCAACACGATGGTTACTAATAGAGTAATTTTTCGTAAAAGCTTCATAGTAACCTCTCCTTCAAATACTGAAGTGACAACCCTGTCTGCATTAATAAATAAGATACTTCCCTTAAATTTCAGCTTGTGCCGTCAGACCGCGCTTCTTTGTCAGGCAATTTCAAAACATCCACACTGGAACCCCAGTGCGGATGTAGTAAGAATTCCATCCACATAACCGCGAACCATTATCGTTTGTATTTCTGTCTTACAGGGCAAGTCAGCATCCCAATATTTGACAAATCGAAAAACATTGATAAAATAATACGTATAAGGCGCGGGCAGATGTTATTAAATAATTCGCTGTAAAAACACGCCGGAACGGAAATTACTTTGTATATATTTTCTAATGCAATAATACCATATCCTTACATTTTTTCAAGTAACATGGAATAAACGACATAATATATGGAACAAACGACACGGGAGGTGTCATATGCGAATTGCGATATGCGATGACGACGCTCAGACTCTGGAACTTATGCAGTCGTATGTATCCCGTTATGCGGAATCCAGAAGTAAAACACTGCACGCAGAGTGTTTTCAGACTCCGGACAAACTCCTGGCTTTGCTGCAGCAAAACGAATACAACAATTTCGACGTTATCTTTATAAACATATCAATGCCGGGCCGCAGCGGGATAGAAGTGGCTTCCATAATACGAAATCACAATTTTAATATATACATTGTGTTTATAACAGGATTACTGAACCATATGCCGGATGCCTTTCGACTCCATGCTTTTGATTACATATCAAAACCTATATCGATTAGCAATGTGTTCAGAGTCCTGGATGATCTGACGCGGTCATATCCGACGCTGACAGTAATATCGGACAGGTCGGAGGTCAGTATTTCGGCAAACCAAATCTTATATATTGAAAGTCTGGGGAAAAAAGCGGTGATAAAAACATTTGGCGGCGATTATCCGACGTACATATCTCAAAAATCCCTTATAGCAAATCTCCCCAAGTCATTCATTCAGTGTCATAAAAGCTATATAATCAACATGCAAATGGTTAAGAAAAGAAACGCCGCAAACTGCATGCTCGTCAACGACTCGGTGATTCCCATCGGCAGAAAATACATGCACGTTTTCAAGGATGCCTACTTCCGTTATCTGCTTGATTCAGGGAGGAATTTATGATTTTATTTATCGGGCTCGCAGCCTCTGTCCTGGATGGTTATCTTCTCACAGAAGTACTCTCCAGCTTCAACTGCGGTGTCGGAAGCAAAACATTGCGAAGAGCGTTATTCATCGTTGTTTTCAGCGCGGTATGCGCACTGGTCAAGCTAAACGTAGAGATTACATCAATAGCCATAGGCATTAACATTACTGCATCTCTGCTCCTGACCATGCTCTTTTGGGGTGCTAAGCGACAGGTATTTATTTCATATGTAATATGGCTGTTGATCTCCTTATTCTCGGAGATAATACCTCTCTCCATATTTTCCTTATTCCCCGATTTAAACCTGCTTAAGATTTTGCACGATTACAACGCGCTGTCAGTTGCTGCGGTGATATCTTCGAGGCTTCTCGAGTTTGCCGTTGTCTGGTCTTTTTTCATTAGAAGAAGCAAAGGCAAGCTGTCCGTCTCATTGAGTTTTTCAAAGCTTGCCTTGTTCATTTTAACGTTTTTAATGATCCTTTGCGTTATTTTTTACTACTTTTGGAGCCTGCACGGATATGCCGTCCCCGAATCGTTTATTGTAATTTTCACTTTAAGCATCGTCGCTTTTCTCCTTTGCAGCCTTTATAATATCAATATGGTGCTCAAGCACGCGCAGGAAAAAGAAGATCATGCACTAATGAATATGCAGGCCGAATTCCTGAAGGAAACGGAATTACTGGTTGAGAAAATGAGGGAGATGCAGCACGATTATCGCTACCACCTGAACACAATTCTGCTGCTATTGGAAAAAAGGGAGTATGAAAAGGCCGGGCAATACTACAACGAAGTCGCTAAAGAGTTTGAGAAGACAAAACTAAACTGCATCGAGAACCAGCTCGTACTTTCCGCGCTATTGTCCCAGAAAAAGGTCTATGCCGAAAAGCATGGGATCATTTTCACAGTTGACGTCCCGGAGGTTCTGGAAACCGATATCAAGGAAACCAATTTGTGCATTATTTTTTCAAATCTGCTCGAGAATGCTTTCGAGGCTTGCTCCCATGCGGAAAACAAGTATACGAACCTGAAAGTAAGGGTCGTAAAAGACTCGTTTTTTATAATAATCGAAAACTCAACGGCTCATGTTCCAGTCGAAGAGAAAGGACTTTTCCAAAGCACCAAACCCAATCTTATACATCATGGCTATGGTCTGCGGTCAGTCAAGCGTATCGTTGTAAAATACGACGGTACGATGGAAATCAAACCTAATGAGACTGACAAATCTTTCTGTGTTACCATTGCGCTGCCCTTAAGTACATAAACTACGCTCCGTTTGCTGCTTTGATTTTATATACTCCTATATCTCCCGCAACCACCGTTTATGTACGCGCTCAGCTTCTTATTGCAGAATGGAGAACTTTATGAAAAGATTATCTCTTTGGGTTGCTTTTTTCTAATTGCAGCTGCCGTTATTACCGGTGCAGTCGTACTGTCAGCAGATTCGATTGCAATTCCAGATCTGCGTCTTTTGCAGAACATTCCCCCGCCGTCAGCTTATCCAATACGGGTTGTACGATCGAATCCATGTAACTGTCCGTTACGCGAAAACTGCAGTTATCGATTATTTCGTTTTATGAGTCACATAACAGCAATATTCAGGTGTAACAATGGCATTCAAATTAAAAACAGCAAAAAAACAGCCGATCTAATAGATAGGCTTTCAAAAGTATGATATATTATTATAGTTACATCCTCAATAAATCATTTTAAATGTCGTTTTTGAGGAAATTCAAATGAGATCACGGGAGGTAGAACATGGGGCTTTTCCTAAAAAAAGTAACCCGACTAAACCGCAGCATGTATCTGTATTATCCGGAATTTGACCGGCATAATCCCTACATCGTCAGGCTGTTGACGATCCTTCGTCCGGATGCTTCCGAAGCTTCAGTTCAGAAGCTTTTGGATGACGGCCTTAAGGAACTTGCAGAGAAAAAACGTTTTGTTCTGGCTTTCCCCAATCCGCTGGAATGCGGTTGGAACGCGGAGCTTTCCGATGAAGGGCCGGATGATCTTGCCGCCATTGACGGCCTTTTGGACGAAGTCACCAAGGAAGATGACTTGCCTCTTAAGTGCAACTGGATAGGGATCCCGGAACTCTCGGAAATGCTGCGGCAATGGCACCTTATGGCCATCACCCGGTATCTGGTCGGAGTTGAAGGCGCCGCGGACATGGCTTATGCCTACGCGGCCTGCCGGCCTGAGAATGTGGCGGTGGTCTGCGGCTTCGGCGGCACCATTTCCGACAAGGCTCTTGCCATGGCGAAAGATGTTCCCGTAACCGCCGCCCTGACCTGCGCCGACGAGAAGGTCGTAAACTATTTCACTTCTGTTTGCCGCTGCACTGAAAAGTATGAAGATGAGCGGAAAGTGATCTATAGGAATAAGATAAATCCCTGGGCATATGTGGTTAACGGCAAGAAGATGCCCGAAAGTTACGGGCAAGTGCTGAACAAGGTGGAACAGGAGACCTTCAGTAAAGTAAGAAGGATAAATACCGGCAAGGCAGGAGATCTGATTGGCTACACCGATCTGACGGGAGACGAGTTTACCTGGTATCTTTACGATGATCGCCTGGGCGATATGGAACACACCTGGCTTGTCCATGTGCCGGAATCCGTGAAAAAAGCCGCTGAAAAAGGTGAAAAGGTACCTATGGTAGTCTTCTACCACGGCGGCTCCGATAACCCCTCTGAAGCGGCGGAAATGAGCAGATTCCATGAGCTTGGACGGAAGGAAAACTTCATCACGGTTTATCCCTGGAGTTCCAACACCGCGAACTGGAATATCAACTATGAAGCCACTCCCGGTGCAGACAGCTGCGGCGATGAAAAGTTCTGTGTTCTGCTGATCGATTACATGCTTGCCAATTACCCGGTTGATCCGCAGCGGGTCTACCTTTCCGGCTTTTCTAACGGCGCGGCTATGGCGCAGGTTATTGCCATGCTGTATCCGGAAAAGATCGCGGCTCTGATGCACATTGACTCCAACTGGCCCGGAAACCGGTGGCAGCCCATGGATCTGGATATCCGTGAGGTCCCTGCCATGCGCCGTGCCCTTGAGCAGAAGAAAGACTGGATGCGGATGCCCGTTTGGTACACCTATGGCACCAGAGAGGCTTCCTGCCCGGTCTATAAGGGAAGCACGCAGCAGTATCAGTACGATTTCTGGAAAAAGTTCAATAATATCACCATCGAGGAGACTCCCGCGCCAGGTACGCCGGACTCATATGAAAGCGGTGTGCGGGGTACGGTTATGGAAACTGTATACCCATCTGAGATTTATCCGGAACAGTATTATGTGATAAACCGCTTCTTTACCAATGATCCTACCCCCGAAAATTTCTACAACTACGTGATGATGCATGACAAAGGTCATGACGTAGCACCCATGGATCCGATTCTGGCCTGGAATTTCGTAAAGCAGTTCAAGCGGAATCCCGACGGCACCGTTGGAAGAGTATAGGCATTTTACTCGGTCTGGCAAAAGAACAGGGGCTGCAGCGAAACTGATACAGAATGATCAGTAACGCTGCAGCCCCTTATATATCAGCCGTTCGCCGCGAAAGTGCGGCGGCCGGTGTGCTCCTACATGTACGAGCCTTTGCAGTTATGTAATTGAACCGCCGTGTACCGAACGGTACGCACGGTGGCGTAAAAAGGCAGGTCGCTCAACCAAAGGGCGACCTCATGCCCGGTTTACTCGGAAACTGATAATTCGCTGACGCGGATTGATTGCTTCTTCCTGTCCAGATTTCTCTGGATTAAGAAAAGAAGAAGACCGCCCGCCAATACGATGATACCGGCACCGATAAACATGGTTTCATAGCCCGCGGATTTTACGACAAAACTGCCAAGAATAGGCGACACTGCGTTGCCAATGCTCTGTCCGATCAGGATTGTGCTGGATGCAACGCCGGCTCTGGATTTATCCAGGGATTTCACGCAGTAAGCCTGTATGGACGGAGTGCCGGAGCCCTGTCCCAGCGCTTTAAATACGCCCGCCGCAAGCATCATGGCAAGGGAGCTGCCGATGCCGACAAAGACCATACCGATGGCTGCGAAGAAGAAGGATGGGATCAGGATGATGAAAACGCCCTTCTTGTCCATCAGTTTTCCGGTTAGGGGCCTCAGGACCACCATGGCGGCGGAATAAAACGTAAAGAACAACGCGATATTCTCAATGTTCCGTTCCTTGGCGATGAGCTTGATATAGGTGCTGACAAGGCCGTTGGCGCCGCTGAAAAGCACTGCCATCAGCATGAAGGAGGTAAACTCTATTGCGAACAGTTCCTTCAGCACGATTTTACGCTTTGCCAGGGCCGGATCCTTCTTTCCTTCCTTATCAGGAATGACAAGGACGATGGCCATGGTGATAAGCGCCGACAGGCCGGCACCGATGAAGGTCATGGTATAGCCGCTGGCTTCCAGAAGCCAGATGCCCACCGAGGGGCCGAATGCCTGAGCCACGATGTTGGCAAGTGCGAAATAACCGAGACCCTCACCCATTCTCTCCTTGGGAATATAGTTTGCGGAGTAAGCGATATTAACCACATTGGTAACGCCGAAGAATATGCCTGTAAAAGTGCGAACGATCATTAAGGACACAAGATTCCCGCAGAAAGCATGACAGACGAAGCTAAGACAATAGCCCAGGTTCGCAAACACAAGGATCCATTTCCTGGATATGCGATCCGCCAGAAGACCGGCGAAGGGGCATGCGATCATACCTGCGATAGACATCAGGCCGGACACGGTGGAAGCCATTGTCAGGTCCGCCCCGACCGTCATTGCGTATTCCGTTACGAGGGGGATGGTCATCATGCCTGCGGCGCCGTTAAATAAGGTGACGCATAACAGCAGCAGAAATTGCCCCGACCATAACGTTTCTTTTTTTTTCATTTATATGTTCATCCCTTTATTTATCACGTGAAATAACAACCCTTCCTTACAGGACGCTTTTTCTCTTTAAGGGAAGTATCTCGGAAAGGATGATGCGGATATAGTCTTCCCACAGGTTAAAGTCGTGCTTGTATCCGTCGGCGATGATGTAATCCACATCCAGACCCGCTTCCTTCATAAGTCTTGCGTCGTCATCCATCCTGGCGCGGATAAACTCGTCGCTTCCGCAGATCAGGGTGAATTTGGGCATCTCCACGCCCTCATCCTTATACTTCTTTACCCAGTAATTCAGGTCGTATTTGGAGCCCTCAAAATCCTTGGCCTCTCCGAAAGAGGTATTGTAGACAGGAAGGAAGTTTCTGAAATGATCGCCCTCCAGCTCTTTCTTCATTGTCTCCGTGTTGAAGGTCATGCCGATTCCGCCGGACATGTCCACACAGTGGCAGTACTTATCTGGATTCATAATGGCTGTGCCTAGTGCGACATTGCCGCCCATGGCATATCCTACAATGAAGTTATCCTCCCGCTTATCAGAAGAAGCAAACAGGCTCTGGATCACCACCGGAAGCTCTTCGGAAATAAACCGCTGATAATTTACGCCGTACTGGGTATCTACACCAAAGCTGTTGGCAACATTGGGAGTTACCAGCATTACATTGTTCTCCTGAGCATAACGCTCCGCATTGGTATAGCGATAAGTCAATGTGTCATCGTCTCCGCCGCCATGGATCAGATACACGGTCTGGAATTTCATGCCCTTTTGATAAATGCCCTTTTTCTCCGTCAGCAGCACAGGGTTTTCGGCGGCCCCGCCTCTTTTTTCCGCGTAAAGATCATAATAGCTGTAGTTATCCGTAGGATAAACAATGGTAACATCCACATACCGGCCCAAAGCCTGGCTGCGGAAATTAAATCTCATGATACCCATTTCCAAAATCCTTTCTTTTGATATAAATAGTCTGATTCCGGCTCCCGGGAATCGGATCTTTTCCTATGCGTTTTCTTCCAGAAAATCAAATATCTCATCCAGTACTTCCGCGTAAGAAGCCTCATGATGAGCCCCGGCCACAGGAAGGAACCGGATATTCAAGCCCTCGTCTCTGCACTTTATATAGGCGTTTCGGATATAGTCGAAACCATGATAGTCTTCCGTACCGGCGATCAGAAGGATCGGGATATCGGAAAGCTTCTTATAATCGAAAAACCGCATATCCGGCGCCGCGCCGGCAGGCACGGTGGCCCGGAAAATGCCATGATGCATGGCGGGAATGTAAAATGCTCCCATGCCGCCCATGGAATTACCGAAGAGATACCGGTGATTAAGATCGATGTTGTAGGCCTTTGAGACCAGTTCGATCACATGAAGGACGGCATCCTCCGATTTTTTCCGGTTTTCGATGCAGAATTCGCTTAAATGCATTGGGTTATCCGGGCAGTTGTGATCCAGGCCCGGGACGTCGGCGCCTTCCGGAAGGAGCAGGCATCCGTATGTAGAATCCGCGACTCCCGCGTCAACGGCAAGAAGGATATACCCCCTTTTCTCCGCGTATTGCTGGATCCGGTTATTGGTATTCGTAAAAACTTCGTCGGTAGTACTGCCGCCGCCGTGGAACAGGCAGAGCAGCTTTGCGGGTTTTGAGCCGTCATACCAGGTCGGCACATACAGCCTGTAGGGCAGAAGCTTTTTAAGAGGTTCCCACCAGAATACCCGATACAGGTCTCCCCAATCCTTTTCCCGCTCATCCAGATCCCACCAAAGATTCTGGAACCGGTCCGCATGCGTTCCTGCGTCGGAAAACACGAAACGATTCTGAGAAATGGTGCAGCGTTTTCTTAAAACCTCTGCATGGAACGCAATGGCCGGCACATAAAGGGTTCCGTTTTCCTGAATGGCTCCTGCGTAAGTGTCGGGAAGGGCCTTTTCCGGAGAATAGATCCGTTTCAGATCTTCGAGCCCTATGTAAAGCTCCTGATTCCGGACAATGGCGGGAGCTAAAAGATCATAACGGTATTTATCCAGCAAACAGAAGCTTTTATCAGGGAACAGGATCAGGTTCTTCATATTGTAATTGAAAACCAGTTGTTGATTTACGACCATATTCTCTCCTTTACCACGGTATGTTCTCCGCTTCCCTGACAAGGATCTCCGCCGCCGAGGGCAGTATCCAGCGGTCTTCAACCATTTTCTCGGCAGAGGCCTTTACACGCCTGACGTAGTCCGCCTGATTCTTATACAGCGTATCCCGATAAGATTTGTCATACAGGATGCAGGCCGCGTCGTCCGTCCAACGCCCCAGGGGCACATCGACATAGGGATGGCGGATGCCGCCTATGTGGTTGCCTTTCTCATCCAGAGCAAAATCAACGTCAGGATAAGTTCCCTTCAGTTCGATATAGCTTTCCTGCTTCGGAGGAAGGACGCCGTGAAGCACCCAATCTTTCAGATTGTGGTAAGCGCAGGCGTAGATCATCCAGTTCATCTGATTCCAGTAACTGAACACATTGTTCTTTTCCCGTCTCTCCTGAATTCCCAATTTCAGATAATCTTCAGGGCAGGCGAAACAGGAAACGTCCTGACGGAAGGCCGCGGTAACGCTAAGGCCCGGTATCTCGTACCAGCGAGATTGCTTGCCCGGTTCATCCCCGTCCTTGCAGCGCCATAATGAGGCCCAGAACGGATGGGGCGGAATACCCCGGAGATCACCGGCGGTTTCCACCCGGATCACAGGCACATTGCAGGTTCTGGAGCAGCGCGGATCTGTAAACCCGAACATGTCATGGTTATAAGAGATCCATCCGCCGCCGCCTGACATATACATCAGATAGCCGTCGATAACAGGATTTCCGTCCGGCAGCACCATAAAATCCTGGAAGCCGGCGATATAAGTGTTGTAATCATTGATGCCGATGCCGACGACCTTTTTTACGTCATAGCCGTAAAAAGGCGACCTTTCCTCGCCGCTCTTTAAAAGAGCGATCATCTGGAAGACCATGTCGTACACCAGACCGCGTTCGTAGGTCTCATCAAACTTAATGATGAATTCCATCCCATGGCTTATGTAATACTCATACATGGGATCCCAGCCCGCTTCGCCTCTTTCATACACGGGAAGGGGATTTTGCAGCCGGCAATTCCCATACTTTTCGGGATTGATCAGTCTTAATGACCTCAAACAGTTGCCGTCCTTCGTATAGCCCACCCAGGCGTCGCCGGAGCCCATGATTTCTTCATAAGTCAGACCGAAGCCGCCATTGCAGTGGTCGATGGTGAAAGAACCGTTGAAGGACTCAAAAGCGATCACACCGCTGAACTTTTTAGGGTCTCTGGGCTTCCGGACAACGATCCGTGACCCGTATGGGCAGTTTTCGTTTACGATGACCGGGGGGAGATGGATGTTAGGCCAATTGTATACATTGGCTCCTCCCTGGATCAGGTACTCTTCTTCTATATAGTCCCAGGCGGATAGATCAATGGGTTTTTCAAAACGATATGCGCTGTCTACGATGGGGCCGTCTTTTTCCGGGTCGATTTTTTTAATGAACGGCGTCGGTCTGACAATCGTCTTTTCAAGTCTTTTTTTCATACGCTTCCTCCGCGATCATGTGATTGCGCTTTTATTTCCGGTTGAGCTCTTCAACGCGGTTGCAGCTTACGAAATGCTCCGGAGAGATCTCGCGAAGGGGCTGCGGCTTCCTGCACTCTTCCGTCGCATGGGGGCAGCGGGGCGCGAAGCGGCAGCCGGGAGCGGGTTCGATGGGAGACGTAACTTCGCCCTGCAAATGTATACGCTTCATTGGGGAATGGATGTCAAGACTGGGGATCGCGGACAAAAGCGCTTTGGTATAGGGATGAAGGGGATTTTTGAAAAGCTCCTTGGAAGGGCTCTTTTCCACCAGTTGACCCATATACATAACGCAGATATGGTCGGAAATATGGCGTACCACGGAGAGGTCGTGGGTAATGAACATCAAGGTAAGTCCGTACTCATCCTGCAGGTCCTGGATCAGGTTCAGGATCTGAGCCTGAATGGAAACATCCAGTGCGGAAACCGGCTCGTCACAGACAATGAACTTCGGGTTCAGCGCCAATGCGCGGCCGATGCCCACGCGCTGCCTTCTGCCGCCGTCCAGTTCATGGGGGTAGGACAGGGCCAGACGCCTGTCAATGCCAACCAGATCCATGATCCGGTCCGCCTCTTTTTCCAGTTCGGCTTTTGAGAACCTTTTTGAAAGGATCAGGGGCTCTAAAATTGTCTGTTTCACCGTGAAACGGGGATTCAGGGAAGAATAGGGATCCTGGAAAATAATCTGGGCATTTTCACGGAATTTACGAAGCTTCTTGCCTCTGATTCTTGTCACGTCTTCGCCGTCAAATATGATCTGACCGTCAGTGCTCTCCAGAAGGTGAATGATGGTACGGCCAAGGGTCGATTTGCCGCAGCCGGACTCGCCTACCACACCCAGCGTATGGCCCTTTTCGATGGTAAAAGAGACATCATCCACAGCATGGAGATCGCCTTTGCTGGTCTGGAAATACTTTTTCAAGTTTCTTACTTCAACAAGCGTTCCCATACATCTCACTCCTTTCCTTCAGCATAGATGCAGCGAACGTAATGGGTCCCGCCGATATGCTGAAGCGAGACGTTCTCCGCTTCGCACTGCTTTGTGCAGCGTTCACATCTGGGATGGAACTTGCAGCCTTCGGGAAGGTTCGTGGGATCCGGGGGCATACCCTTAATGGGACGAAGTCTGGTCTCGTCTCCGGTAAGTTTGGGAATAGAACCGAAAAGGCCCAATGTATAGGGGTGTCTCGGATCATCGAAAATCTCTTCTTTGGAGCCCATTTCAATGATCTCGCCCGCGTATACGACAGCGACCTTATCGCAGGTCTCTGCCACGACTCCCAGGTCATGGGTGATCATGATCATGGAAGTATTCTGCTCTTCGCGAAGCTCCTTCATCATGTCCAGCACCTGCGCCTGGATGGTAACGTCCAGCGCCGTGGTGGGCTCATCCGCCAGGATCAGCTGGGGATTACAGGCCAAAGCTATAGCAATACCCACACGCTGCTTCATCCCTCCGGAGAACTGATGGGGATACTCGTTGAAACGGCTCGACGGGATGCCTACCTTCTCCAGCATCTGGCAGGCGCGGAGATCCGCATCCTTGTGCGAAAGATCCTTATGATGGAGCTTGATGGCTTCAGAGATCTGATCGCCCACGGTCATTACTGGGTTCAGGGCGGTCATCGGATCCTGGAATATCATAGAAATCCTGTTGCCTCGGATCTGACGCATCCTCTTCTCGGGAAGCTCGAATAAGCTCTCTCCCTCCAGAATGATCTCGCCGCCTTTCACCTTTGCGGGGGGATCGGGAAGGATCCGAAGGATCGATTTCGCAATGGTCGTCTTGCCGGCGCCGGTCTCGCCTACAAGGCCCAGGGTCTCTCCCTTTTTAATATCAAAAGAAACGCCGTTTACAGCATGGACCACTTCTCCGCCTGCGGTATATTCCACCACCAGATCCTTTACGGAAAGGAGCAGATTCTCGACTACAGGAACCTCTTTCTCAAGGTTCTTATTTTCGATAATGACTTTCTCTGACATATGAGCTCCTTTCATCAGTCTTTCAGCTTCGGATCCATGGCATCACGAAGACCATCACCCAGCAGATTTAAGGACAAAACGGCAATCATAATGGTAATGCCCGGAACAAGGACCAATCTCGGATACTGTCTTAAGAACTGTCTCGCGTCGGAAAGCATGGCGCCCCATTCCGGTTCCGGCGGCTGAATGCCAAGGCCGATAAAGGAAAGGGATGCCGCTGTCAGGATGGACTGGGCAACGCTCATGGTCCCCATAACAATCAGGGGAGAAATGGCATTGGGCAGCACATGCCTGAAAATAATTCTGGCGCTCGAACAGTTGATGGAAGTAGCCGCTTCCAGATATTCCATCTTACGTATGTTTAGGATAGACGCACGGATCATTCGGGCGTAAGCCGGGGTGGTGCCGAAAGCCAGAGCGATGATGCAGTTGTTAAAACCGGCGCCTAAGATGGAGGCTATGGCAATGGACAGCACCAGCCCCGGAATGGAGTTGATGATATCCAGAAATCTCATGATCACATCATCTACCACGCCGCCGAAATAACCGGCGATGGAGCCGATAATCGTGCCGGCAGTCATTGCCATTGCCACGGAATAGATGCCAATCTGCAGAGAATAACGGCTGCCGTACATTAGACGGGACAGAATATCACGGCCCAGCTGATCGGTGCCTAAAAGATGCTCTTTTGAGAAAGGCGCGAAGATGTTTGAGAAATCCGTTTTATCATAAGGATAAGGCGTTATGTAGGGCGCAAGGAGCGCTATGATTCCCATGAACACAATGATAACCAGCCCGACCATGGCGCCTTTATTTTTCGCCAGGCGCTTCATGATCTCCTTAAACTGGCTGTTCTTTTTCTTTTTCCTGACTTGATTTGCCATATTTACACCTCAGATAAAACCGCAGTTTTCTTTTTCTTCGATTTCTTTTTATGCTGGTTCTGGTACTGGGCTTTGATACGAGGATCTACAAAAGCGTAGATCAGGTCTACCAAAAGCATGACCAGACTGAAGGCAATAGAAATGAAGATGATACCGCCCTGCACCACCGGGTAATCGCCGCCATTGATTCCGCTTACAATATACATACCAAGCCCCGGAAAAGCGAATACGGTCTCAATAACCAGAGCACCGCCCAGGGTAATACCGAAGCTCATACCGGCCGAAGTGATAATGGGAATAAGTGCATTCCTAAGAGCGTGTTTATAAATGACCTTGCGCTCTGTCTGTCCCTTTGCCCGGGCGGTGGAGATATAATCGGAACGAATGACCTCCAGCATGGATGACCGGGTCTGCCTGGCAATACCTGCAATACCGCCGATACTGGCAGCCACACAGGGCAGCACGTAATATTTCGGGTCAGCGGGCGTAAATCCGCCGAAGGGCAAAAGGCTTAAATAGACGGCAAACAATACCTGAAACATCTGTCCCACCCAGAATCCCGGCATGGACACACCAAGAAGGGAAAACAGCATCGTAAAGGTATCGCCCGCTTTATTTCTGTGTGTGGCTGCCATGATTCCGAGAGGAACTCCGGCGGCCAGTGTAATAACCATGGATACAAAAGCGATCAGGATCGAACGGGGGAACCGGGTAAGGATCTCTTTGGATACGGATGAGCCTGAAACGTATGAAGTACCGAAATCGAAACGAAGGAATACGTCACGAAGGTACGTAAATAATCGCTGAGAATAAGATTTATTCAATCCCAGTTTTTCTCTGAGCGCGGCATACTGTTCTGCCGTGGCATTCGGTCCCAGAATCGTCAGTGTCGGATCCTGAGGGGCGAAATACAAAATTGTAAAGATCAGAATACTTACGCCTAAGATAACGGGAATTATAAGAATAAGCCTCTTTGCAATATATCTGGCCATAATTCTGCTCCCTTACTGTCATTGGATTAATCCGAAATCTCGAAGTGCAGTAAAAATGGAGAAAGACCCTCCCTCCCTACAAGGTCGGGTCCTCTCAGATCAAGTTTCAGTAATCAGATTTCTGAAGTATTTCGCAAGGAGATTACTTCCAAAGAGCGGGATCATACTCAGCAGCGCCAAAGAGGATGAAGCACTTATCCGAAAGCGGATTATTCTTAACCAACTTGTTGGACACGTAGTTGTAGTTATCGAAGTACAGACCACGGCTGATGGCAATGCTCTTTAAATACTGATGGAATGCGTCTGCTGTTTCCGCGTTGTGGGTCTTCTCTTCCAGGCATGCACGAAGCAGCTCCTGCATCTTCTCATCGGTGTAGCCGCACTGGGTCTTTCCGCCGAAAGCATCCTGGTCGAAGGAATACTTGAAGATGGAAGTTACATAGTCACCGGAAGCCTTGTTATCAACGGTAACATCCCAACCAGTGTAGGAGTTTCTGGTTGCAACGAACGCGGCATCATCAACGGTATAAATCTTGCAGTCAATGCCGACTTCGCGAAGCTGGGACTGGATAACCTCGGCGATACGAGCCCAGGTGGTGTTGGTGCTGGTAAGCAGGGTAATGGTCTCTCCGTTATAGCCTGCTTCCTTCAGAAGTTCTTTCGCCTTATCGGTATTGTAATCGAAGTAATACTCTTCATCCCATTTCGCCAGGTAGTCCGGATAGCTTCTGTTGCCATAGGTGCCGGTTACATCACCGTTGCCGAGAGCTACAGTCGCAACAAGGGCGTGGGGATCAATAGCGGTGAAGATCGCTTCACGAAGCTTCTGATTATCCTCGCAGATGCTGGGGCTTCCAACGGAAGAACCGCCCATGTTGAAGGAGAGTACATATGTAAGAGAGTTGGGGATGGCAGTCAGGTTGTATTTTGAAGTGTCATTGAAAAGATAGAGCTGAGCCTGGTCAATTCTGTCGCCCCAGTCTGCTTCGCCGGACTCGACCATACCCGCGCGGGTGGAACCGTCGATAACGGTGGTCATGATAACCCTATCAACGTTGGCAGTATCGAAAATGGTTCTGAGTTCGTCTTTCTGCCAGTATTTTTCGTTCTTTACGAATTCATAGCTGGCGCCGGAAACGAAGTTCTTGATGACATAAGGACCGGTGGCGACAGTTTCGGTTGCATCAACGAAGCCGTTATGTTTTTCAAAGGCGGTCTTCGATACGATGTTTATCTGTGTGATGGCGTTGGAGAAACCGCCGGCCTGAGTATTGGCCATATGTACTCTGATCTCATAGTCGCCTTTCTTCTCAACGCTGGCAATCGCAGCTACCTGCATGGCAAGGTTGCCTTGTCTGATGCATTCTTCGATGGAGAATACAACGTCATCGGCGGTAATGTGGTTGCCTTCAGTGTCATAAACATAGTCGAAGATCTGAACATCATAGGTTACGTCGTCGACCTTGGTATAGCTCTTGCCGATGCCCGGGAACAGCCAGCCGTCGATAGACTTGGAAGTATCTTCAACAAACTGGCTCTTATAGAACAGCGGCTGATAACCGTACAGGCCCAGGGGCCCCATGCCTTCATTCATTCCCTGATAGGGGTTCAGAGATGTGAGCGCGGCATGGAAAGCAATGCGAAGGACCTTTTCCTTGGGTTCTTCAACCTGAGTTTGGTCTTTGGATCCATCGGCCTGCGATGGGTTAGGACTTTGCTTTGGCGATGAGTCCGTGCCGCATGCCGCTATAGAAAGAAGCATGATGGCACACAACAGGACAACTAAGAACTTTTTCATTTGTATCCTCCCTGATATTTTAGTTAAATATACTCATATCGAATAAATGAAGCGTATTCCCGGAGGGATTCCATCCCCAATCCCTTCGAAAATACAGCCTTCATCAACCGATAGGTATCAAAACAGACCGGTATTTCTCAAGTGCCGTATCTTTTTTATGTTACTCTCTTAAGATTTGGATTTCGTTGTTGCCCCTCTGGAAAAGCTTACGGGAATAAGCACCTCTTTAACGGGCATGTCTTCTTTTTCCACCAGATCGATGATCAAAGCGGTCGCTTCCTTGGCAAGGAGCTTTTCGGGAAGCACGATAGCTGAGAACGCCTTTACGGAGAAATCCAATCCGGAAGTCTGTCCGAAGCTGATCACCTGCACTCTCCCGGGTATATCAATTCCCTGCTCCAACAGATAGGTCGCAACGCCGACGGCGCAGTAATCACTGCCGCAGTATATGCCGTCAACATCCGGGTGGGTTTCGAAAAGAGTTTTGGCGATGCGATAGCTGGCCGCGGAGATACCTTCTATCACATCCTCATCAACACAATGCACATATTCCATTCCAAGAAGCTCGGCAACTTCCTGAAAGCTCTTCTCTTTTAACTGATTTGCTTGCTCCGACATTCCCTGATGTTTGGTGGTAATAAAAGCGACTTTTTTACAGCCATTGTCAAACAGTTCCTTCGCAGCCAAAGCGCTTCCCTGCCGATAATCCATGGAAACACTGGAGCGCTTAACATTGGTCTGTAACTTATCCATCTCGGTGAAGAAACGGTTCACATAAACCACAGGAATGTTTAACTGTTCCAGGTAGGAATTGTCTATCTGAGAGCTGATACAGATAATACCCGCCACTTTCAGGGATAACAATATATCCATCCCCTTATCCAGCGTAAGCCCTTTGGGGCCCACATTCAGGTAAAACGGATAATAATTCTTCCCGATCAGTTCGATCTGAATCATTTGCGCAAGAGAAAAGTAAAAATGAATGCTGATATCCGGAATCAGGATCCCGATGTAACGGGTTGCGGAGCTCTTTAAGCCTTTCGCCTGAACATCCGGGTGATAATTATACTTTCTGGCAACTTCCAGAATGGCTGCTTCAGCATCCTCCGAATATTTCCCCTTCTTATTCAGCACTCGAGAAACAGTAGCTACCGAATAGCCTGTGATCTCAGCAATATTCCTGATCCCAAAACGTTTTGCCATGCAAAAACCCCGTTAATGTAAACGTTTGTAAACGTATACAAAATAATATCCCGTCTTTATTTACACTCTTTATACCATAATGTTAAATATATGTCAATAGTTAAGCCAACGCTTTAGTTATTCCAATATTTTCAAGGCCATTATTTCAGACTGTTTTTGTGCATAATTGCTATTTATGACTGGGCTTTTTTAGCTTGACCGCACATACCCAATTCTATCATGCTTGAAATTTTTTCATCGATTTATTACATTTTGTTACACTATTGGCCTCGATACGCCGAACTTGATCACCCGCGAAAATACATCATATATAAAATGGAACACAGTCTTATCGTAAACAGAGGATCGGGTCAGACAAAAAGGAACCCCCGGCCTGGCCGGGGGGCGTTGTTATGTAACTCATCATTCAGGGTTAAAACTTATTTGCTTGCTTTTCTTTTCCTTTTTACAGCAGTAAAAATGGCAATGGAGACACCAAATACGATAACCGCACCGATAATAATGTAAACAGTTGTGTAACCGGACTGGATGTCGCCGCCTTCTTCGCTCATGTAGACATCCACAATGCGCGATACTTCTTTTCGCACCTTAGAAAACCTAAAATCATAGTTGGAGTTGGAATTTCTTTTTAAAGCTATTCTCAGATCCGGTTTTGCATTTTCCGATGCCGCGGCGTTTGCTGGCATAATCGAAGCAGCCAACGCTATAGTTACCAATAGAATAACTATTCGTAATCGTCTCATCGTATGTCAACTCCTCAACTATGTTATTGGAGCTTTATCTGAAACAACGACCGGATAACTCACCGTTAATATAAGCGGCGGTAATTGTCGGGGCGGCATAACTGTTTGAAAACCTGGTTTGAAAAATGCTTCCGTCTCTGAACGTTAATGTATGTCTGGATGAAGCAGCAAACCTTACTTCCTCACCAGGCGGATTCATTATGTATTGATTATCTAAAAGTTCTGCGCTTGCACATACACCCAATACTCCCGGATGCATGGCGGGAAGAGTATAACTTCCATTATTATTGCATGCCGCTACAATAGCACAGCCTTTTTTTAAAAGCTTGTCGGTAACACGATTTACCCTTTTAAAATCGTCAGGATCTATAGTGCCAAGACTGAGGTTAATGACAGGTATTTTCATTTTTCCACACCACTTTAGCGCGGCTATCAAAGCATCACATGTCGTTTTTAATATTTCTCCAGAGAAGATTTTAATGCTGCAGATTTCAGCGTCAGGCGCATACTTGCATATTATTGCCGCAACGATTGTCCCATGAGGCGTTGTAATACGTTCGTCTTCCTTGCGGGGGCGAACCCGGGCATTTTCGGTAACAATCATGTCATAACGCAATGGCCCTACAGGAAATAGATCCGTATTTACTCCATCGTCAACTATTGCAACCAACATTAACCGATCCCCCATACTTGTCCTGCTGGTATTTGAAAAGCTCGGCATATCGTCTCCTATTGCGCAGTAGCTCCGACTGCGTCCCCTGCTCGACAATTCTGCCGCTTTCAAGCACGATTATTTTGTCCGCCAAAACGACATTTGACAATCTGTGTGAAGTGAAAATTGTGGTTTTACCTCTGCACAACCGCCTAAGCGCCTCAAACACCCTGTGTTCAGCTTCCGGATCAAGATTTGACGAAGGTTCGTCGAGAATCAAAGCCGAATGCCGTCGATAAAATGCTCGCGCGAGCGCCACCTTTTGATTTTGGCCTCCCGATAACTCAATACCGTCATCTTCAAATAATCGAGACAGGTATGTGTCGAGACCACGTTGGGTCCTTTCCAGTATATCCAAAGCATCACTGTCGAATAACGCCTGTTTGATAGGTTCGTCTCCGTCCTCCCGTGCGTTGTCCGCTATCGTTATGTTCTCACGAAGTGTAAAGCTGTAGTTCGGCATATCCTGAAAATACACACTGAAGCATTTTCGCAAACTGGCGAGACTATACTCGCGTATATCTCTGCCATTAATTTTTACTGTTCCTTTGTCGGGATCATAAAAACGCAAAAGCAGTTTGATGAGTGTCGATTTTCCGGAACCGTTCAGTCCCACCAAAGCCACTTTTTCAGCTTCGCCAATTACGAAGCTTATGTCCTCGAGAACATTACGTCCGGTTCCCGGATAAGCAAATGACACATTACAGAACTCGATTGTCCGGATATATTCAAGATTTTCCATGCCTTTGTCGACAACCCGGTTTGAGAATTCGTCCAGCTTTTTTATATTCGCAATACGCAGTTTATCGTCATAAACTTGTATTATCGATGTCGTCAAAGCAAAAATGCTGGCAGACAGCTGCGTTGAAAGACCTGTATAAAGTGAATAATCACCGACAGTGGAATTGCCATGGAATACGCGAAAAGAAATATCTATTGCAATATAAACCATAATTATTTCAGGCAGACACTCAAAAATTCCCGTTATAATGCTACGTTTCTTAAGCATTTTTCTTCGATCGCAAAATAGTGTATTCCAAAGCTTAATATACTTGTCTTTTATATATCCCCCTGCGTTAAACAAGCGGATATCCTGAGAATACTGTTTCATTGTTGTTATGTTCTGCAGGTAATTCTTTTTTCGCTCGCCCTTTATTTGATCTATGCTTAGTTTATATAAATCTTTTGTATATTTCGCTCCTGCTATGGCGGATGGTATGGCTGCACAAACAACTGCGATACCGTAAGTAAAAAAACTGCTGCAAAGGACGGTAAAAGCCCCGATAAAAGTTATGAATGAACTTATGCATTCGAGAATATTCCATAAAACATTAACCAACGAGTACGAATCCCTTGCAGCAGCAGTCAGCTTATTGTAATAGGCCGGATTGTCAAAAAACTCAATATCTGCGCAAAGCGCTTTATCCATAACAAGCATCGATATCTGCTTATTCAGGAGCTCATTATGCATCGTCTGACAGTACTGTACTATCTTTCTTAAGCATGCCGTTGCCAGAGCAATAATGAGCGTTCCTGCAAGCAGCATTGTCAGAGAAGCAACTCTATCTGCAGGATTCCACGCACCCGCCAGCAAATCAATTATGTATTTTGCCAGAAATGATGAAGCTATACCGAATGCAGGAGTCAGAATGCGACCCAAAAGACGAGCAATCGTATAGAATGCTGATGCCTGCAAAGAGAGTTTCACACAATATGACATTATTTTAATAAATTCGGGAATAGCTTCCTTGGCATTTATCAACCTATAATCTTTCTTTTTTGAATACATTGATACTTCATACCTTTATATATTATTTTACCGACTGATGAAGTCCGTATAATGGTATAAAAAAGAAAAAGCAAACCAAAAGCTGCATCCTCTGTTAGAATATTAAGTGATAAACATATAAGATTCAACAGGAGGAGAACTCATGGCTCACATTAATATTGCAATAAACAGAGAGATTTTACACGTATTATTTTCTTCCGGTGAAAAAGATGAAGCATTTATAAAACTAATAAAGTAAATACTTAATAAGGTTCTGCAAGCATAAACAACAGAGCAAATACAAGCGGAGCCGTATGAGTGGAATGAGGAATGCCAGATAATAAAAGCTTTATTGTAACCACTCCCCAAAACATGGAAGCGACATTCTGTCTGCATCAATAGTTAGTATTATTCTCCTTTGGCAACTCCGGAAGCAGCTCGTTTTACATTTCTTCTCCGCTTTATTGTTACAATAATGACAGCAGAAACTGTTATTACGAAAATACCACCAAGAATAATGTAAATGACTATATAACCCGTCTGAATGTCCCCGCCTTCTTCGTTCATATAAACATCCACTATTCGTGATACTTCTTTTCGCACTTTAGAAGCATCGAAATTATCGCCGCCCACCCGTTCGATTGCAGACAAAAGGCTCTCCTCCAGCACGGCATCGACTATTACAGGTGTTGTTAATGCGTCTCTAAGCCTGATGTATGTATCAATAAATCGGTTTATATGCGTCATATACTCATCAGGGGAGTGCTTTGATTGCTCAAGCCATCTGTCTTTGGGTGACCCTTCTTTTATGCTTCTTACCAGTTCTTCAACATCATCCCGAATCATATCAATACGTTTTTCAGCGGCTTTCTTGTTTACAGGGTTGTCGAAAACATATATTTCTGTGACAGAACCGGTCTGAACCTCTTCAGATAGCAAGTATTTCATGAACTGCCATGCTTCATCTACATTACCTGCTTTGTTTATGCAAAATGCATACTCAAGTCTATAAAAGTACTCACCTTGGTTATGTTTGCTTCGCGGAAAGTTTCTCACCTCGTACTGATCATTTTCGAATATAATTGCCGTTGCACCGCATATATAAGATAACAATGGCAAAGTCTCCGTAAAATACAAATAAGGCGAAATATCATATAGTGCTGTCATAGGATTGGCATATGTATTATTGCTGGATATTATCGATGGTTCAGCCAGATATTCTAGTATTAAATCATCTATCATATCCATATTCGATGTTTTCCCGCTAAAGTCAATTGCGCTCATCAACTCATCTTTTACAGCCATTGATAAAACTTCATTACCCCAAAACATTGCATATGTATCACTTGGTTTATCCTCTGATTTGGTAAACTCTATGCATGTTTCAATAAGGTTTTCCAGTGTCCATTCTTCCGGAATCGATATACCTGCCTTTTCAAAAAGCTGCTCGTTAATCATTGCGAAAAAAATAATAAATGAACACGGCATAATGTATAGATGTCCCTCTTCGTCTTTTAGCGGGTTGATAATATTCTCAAAAAAATCATCCATGCTCATATCCGGATCGTTTTCGATAAGTTCGGCTATATCCGCTAAAGCCCCTCGTTCGGCCAACAGCCAGTAGGGTATTTCGGTGCCTTGGATAAGGTCCGGACCTTCACCCGACAATAATTCCATGTTCAGTTTTGTGTCTAAGTCTGAGCCCGACATAATCTTAACTTTTTTCCCTGTTTCGTTTTTATATCTGTTTACCAGCTTTACAAAATTCATACTGGGGCTTTTCATGGCTATTGTAAGATCCGGTTCGCTTTCTGTCTCTTTGGCATTGCTCCTGCCAAATAACGAGAATACTAAAACAAAGGCTAATAATAATATGAAGAACCGAGTTTTTTTCATAACTGTTCTCCCCGTAATAATTCTTATAGGATTCAATATTTACTTTTATATAAATTTTTCAGTATAACTATTTAGTAGTGCACCCTATACAGAAAAAGCTGTTCTGGATAGGGTTACACTAAAAATTATGTCTAGTTCACATGTAAAATACTAGCTTGTTTATATAACTTAACATACACAGGCCATTATTGCTATTACCAATACATATAGCGTACGCTATTATTATAATTTGGGAACATGTTGCTATGAGCTAAGGAAACAGATGAATCCCATGAAGTTAGATCGGAACCCGTCGGAAATGCACAACGGCAAAGATCTGGTTGGCAATAGCACCAATCCGAGCATGAACACGTTGTTGGGCAATAAGCTTCTATAGTATTACGTTGTCTTTTCATACTTTTTCACCTCCTCCCTATTAATAATAGTAATTCCTACTTAATAAACTTTAAAAAATCATGACTTGATTCCCCCCTTCTTTAAGTAATTCCTGAACCATGAAGTGGTAAGCTTAAATTGGACACGGAGGGGGTATTTTTTGGACACATGATGT
>ENA-UPSB01000651-UPSB01000651.1-bioreactor-metagenome-genome-assembly--contig:-NODE-651-length-52886-cov-15.300468_pt1 | contig 52886 bp, 49 predicted proteins | sample MGYA00238182_ERZ773286 | MGnify/ENA primary metagenome ERZ773286 (study PRJEB29026, sample SAMN07631240) | bioreactor metagenome | isolation source: Switchgrass digestor | place: USA: Dartmouth...
TTCCGAATTATGAAAAGTACTTTAGAAGTTAGACCTATCTTTCACTGGACAGAAAATAGAATCAAAGGACATTTCGTCATCTGTTTCTTAGCTTTCCTTCTGGAGAGAATTCTGGAATTTAAGTTACAGGAAAGCGAAGAGAAAGCTTCTCCAGAAGAAATCCGGGAAGCCTTAAACTCTCTAAACTTTGCTGAGGTAGAAATGGAAAATCAACAGTTCTTACTCAAAATCAAAGGAACAGAACTGAGTAATAAAATCTTAAAACTCCTCAAAATTAAACCTCCTAAAAATATCACCCCTAAAGAAGGACCATTTTTGTAGACCACTTAAGGTAGTGAGTGTAGTGACAAAATAGCAGATTCTAATTTAAAGAATATAGATTTGATGCGGGTTTCAGCTAACTGAAGTGTCAAAGTCAGGAAGGTGACATTATCACAGAATAACTACATTGAGGCAATTCGGTGGATTGACAACGAAAAAATTTTAATATATTCTGTATGCAATTATAATAAATACGTTTTCATGAAAACGTATTTATTATATACTCAAACAAATTTCTTAGTTAAGGGAGGGTTAACTTTGGTAAAATCAAAAATATCTATTGGAAGTTGGGCCTATACTATTGGTCCTTATGCTGATCATCCTATTCCCTTGGATGAAGTAATTTATAAACTTTCCCAGTTAGGATTTGATGGCATCGAACTGGGAGGGTTTAAACCCCATGCTCATCCAGATCTTTACCCTACTAAAGAAGATAGAAAGAGATTATTAGCTATGTTAGAAAAAGCTAAATTAGGTGTTAGCGCTTATGTTCCAGACCTTTGGGCTTTCCCTTTTGCCAGTGGAGATCCAAAAATAGTAAAAGCTTATGAAGATATGTATGATAGATCGCTTGAGTTATGCGTCGACTGTGGATTCGATAAAATTAGAGTGGACACTGTTACTGGAACTCCTTTCCCTCAGGATTGGGATTATCAAGAAACCTGGCAAAGAGTGGTAGAAATGTTTCAGAAATGTGCTGATAAGGCTAAGGATGTAGGGAAAATGATAGTATGGGAGTTTGAGCCTGGTTATATTTTTAACAAACCTAGCGAAGTGAAGAAAATGTATACTGATGTCAACCGGGGAAATTTCAAGGTTCTTTTTGATACCAGCCATGCTCAAATGAGTGCTGTAGTGGGTGCAAAGCAGATAGAACCCAAAGAAACTTTAAAGGGGGGAATACTTGAATTTGTAGAAATGCTCCGGGGATGTATTGGTCATGTTCATTTGATTGACTCAGATAACACTCTCCACGATGATGAAACCAGCACTCATGCTCCTTTTGGAACTGGATATGTAGACTTTGAAAAGGTTATCCCTGCTTTAGTAGAATGTGGCTATCAATCTCCTTGGTGGTGTATTGATCTTTGTTTTTGGCCCAATGCCTGGGAAATAACCGAAGACTCTATCAGGTTTTTAAGAGATCTGTTTCAACGCTTAGGAATGTAAGGGAGGGTAAATTGATGGGTTCTCAAAAGATGAAAGCCTGGATATTTTACGAACCAGAAGTCATGAAGTTTGAAGAGGTTGACATTCCTCAAATAGGGGACGACGAGGTTTTAATTAAGGTCAAAGAGTGTGGAATATGTGGTTCTGATGTAGCTTATTATTGGGGTGATTCCCCCTTAGAAACCCCTGATGGTAAAGGGCCACTTATCTTGGGCCATGAGTTTTCTGGAGAAGTGGTAGAGGTGGGTAAAATACCTGCTCAAAAGAAACTCTTGAGAGTTGGGGATAGAGTCACAGTAAATCCGGTTCAATATTGTAATGCTTGTGAAGTATGTTACCGGGGCCAGGTAAACTTATGTGAAAATAAAGCTGTTTTGGGAGTTTCGGCCAATGGTGCCTTTGCTGAATATGTAGCAGCTAATTACCAGCATGTTTATAAGTTATCGGATAAGGTTTCCTATTCAGCTGGCGCTTTTGTTGAACCTCTAGCCAATGCAGTATATGGGGTAAAAAATCTAAGCGTAGGGTTAGGAAATAAAGTGATAGTGTTTGGACCGGGGCCAATTGGTTTATCTATAGCTGCTTTAGCTAAAAAAAGTGGAGCTGGCGAGGTCATCTTAGCTGGAACCCGAGACTATCGGTTAGAAGTAGGAAAAAGTATGGGAATAGACCGCATTTATAACCTTAAAGAAAAGCAATCTCCTTACTATATTTCTGACTTTAAGAAAGAAATTAGTCAGCTAACCGGAGGAAAAATGGCTGACAGAGTAATTGTGGTAACTGGGTCGAAACAAGCTATGCAAATGGCCCTTGAAGTTTCAGGAAGAAGGTCAATCATAGTTTATTTTGGTTTGCCAGGGGATAAAGATATATTAGAAGTTCCTGCTTTACAGACTACCTTCTGGGATAAAACTATCCGCTTTTCCTGGTTAGCTTCTTTTACTTGGGTCGAAGCTATTCAAGCAGTAGATAGTGGTTTAGTGGATGTTAATAAATTAATAACTCATCATTTTCCCTTAGAAAATCTAATGGAAGGGTTGATTGTAGCAAAAGAAAAACGTGGTAATCCATTAAGAGTAATGATTGATGTAGGCTGAAAAACAATAGATTATGCTTGCAAGCAAATTTGTGATTTATTAGTACATAAAAGAATTTTTTATATATAAAAGCAGAATTGTGTTTTAGAGGTAGATCCAAAATATGAAGCAGAGAGAGTGAATTACAAAGGGTGAAATAGATGTCTCTAATAATTTGGTGATGCCTTCTTTAAACAAGCTGTTTGTCACAAGTTTGTTATATAGTGTTTTATATTAACTTGTTAAAATGGGGGATGATGCGTGCAAGAAGATGTTTATTTGAAAATGGAGGGTATATCTAAGTCCTTTCCCGGAGTAAAGGTTTTTAGTGGATTTGATTTTGATTTAAGGAAAGGCGAGATTCATTGTATATGTGGAGAAAATGGCGCTGGTAAGACTACGTTGATAAAGATTCTTTCCGGTGCCTATACGCCCGATGAAGGTGCTATATATTTTGAAGGGAAAAAACTGGACCGCTTAACTCCTCGTCTTGCTATGAATTTGGGAATACAGACTATCTACCAAGAGCACACATTATTCCCCCTTTTGTCTGTTACCGAAAATCTTTTTGTAGGAATAGAAGAAGGTGGAATGTTCGTAGATAAGCAGAAAATGGCAGAGAAGACTCAAGAGATAATAGAGTATCTTAATGCCAACATCTCTCCTGATACAATTGTTCAACATTTAGGCAGTGGAAAAAAAAAGATTGTAGAAATAGCAAGAGGTCTTGTCCAGGATTCCAAAATAATGATCTTTGATGAACCCACTGCTTCATTAGGAGAGGAAGAAATAGAAAGTCTTTTTAAAGTTTTAAAAAGACTTAAAGAAAAAGGAGTAAGTATTATTTATATTTCGCACCGTTTAGAGGAAGTTTTTAAGATTGCGGATAGAGTCACGGTTATTCGCGATGGTAAAAAAATAAATACTTATGAAATTAAGGATGCTACTGAGGAAAAAATAATAAAAGATATGATAGGTAGAGATATATCAACTTTTTACAAGGGAGGAGATGAACTATTAAGAGAACATTCTATAGGGGAAGAATTGGTGCTTGAGGCTCGGAATCTAAGTGGAAATGGAGTAAAAAATGCATCGCTTTATGTCCATAAAGGGGAGCTGTTGGGAATTGCTGGAATGGTGGGATCAGGAAGAACAGAATTGGCAGAGTTATTGTTTGGTGTAAAACCGGCTGATAGTGGAGAGATAAAAATAAATGGGAAAAAGGTAAACATTGTTTCTCCTGAAGAAGCCATCAAAAACAGAATCTGCTTTATCACTGAAGATAGACAAGGAAACGGTTTATTTTTGGAACTTCCTGTTGTGGATAATTTGGTTATGGCCAGCTATACAACTACAAATTCTAAGTTAGTTTCTCCCCAAGAGGATGTCCAAAAAGCTGAAGAATACGTGGATAAACTTCATATTGCCACACCTACAGTATATCAAAAGGTGGTATTTTTATCGGGGGGAAATCAACAAAAGGTGGTTTTAGGTAAATGGTTTTTAACAAACGGTCGAATATTTATATTTGATGAACCTACGGTGGGCATAGATGTAGGCGCTAAAGAGGAAATATACAAATTAATGATAAACCTTTTAAAAGAGGGTAAGAGCATAATAATGATTTCCTCAGATATGATGGAATTAATAGCTATGAGTGACAGGATAAATGTAATGCGCAATGGTGAGATAGTTGCAGAATTACAGCGGGGTGACTTTTCAGAAGAAAATATTCTCAAATATTCAATAGGGGTAAATAGGGGGTAATAATCTTGAATATTAAAGTAGGCAAAAGAAATAGATTGCCTATTGTACGAGGTCTATTGCAGAGTGATACTGCTCCAATATTCCTCGTGTTTATTGTATTTATTGTGATTGTTGGTATTATCCAACCTCGATTTTTGACACCTTTAAACATTAGAAATATATTGATTCAGGTTTCGATAACAGGCATATTAGCTTTAGGGATGACGATAGTTATGTTATCGGGGGGTATTGATTTATCGGTTGGTTGGTTTGTAAGCTTTATTGGTTGTGCAATGGCTTATTTAATGGTAGCAGGATTATCAACACCTATCGTACTAATCTTAGGTATTGGCACTGCAGTTTTATCTTCTGGGATAATGGGATTTATCATTTCTAGAACAAAACTAGAACCATTTATAGTTTCTCTTGGGTTTATGATTGTTTACCAGGGTTTTACTTATTTAATAACTAAGGGCTCAGAAATAGGTATTGGGGATCAATTCAAGTTATTGGGAAGAACCTTCCCACTTGGTATTGGGATGCCAGCCTATATATTTGTATCTTTGGCAATATTGTTAAGTTTGATACTTAGATATACAAAATTTGGAAGACGAATATATGCAGTTGGGTGCAATGAAAATGCGGCGTACTTGGTAGGAATAAATGTTAAAAATCTCAAATTGATTATATATATTATTAATGGTTTATTGGTATCCATGGCGGCAATGACTCAGTTATCGAGGCTGGGTACGGGTAATCCCCTGATGGGTTCGGGAAAGGAAATAGATGCTATTGCTGCAGCTGTAGTAGGTGGAACAGCATTAAGCGGTGGCAAGGGTAGCATTTGGGGTACAGTGATCGGCGTGTTTTTGCTTGGTAGTATTACTAACGCAATGAACGTTATTGGTATGTCTCCCCATTGGCAGTATGTTTTTAAAGGTGCAGTTATCGTAGTTTCTGTAACGGTAAGTTATTACAGTAGTTTAAGATCTAAGTAATGTATAAATAACTGTGAAAGTAGAAAGGTATGTTTTATTAGCTCCAAATTGTGCAAAAAGTTTTTCCCTGCTGGTATTTGAGTATAAATCTTTAATTGAAGGAGGTCGATAAGCAAGATGAAAAAATTAATGTTGTCTATCATGGTAGTTGCGTTGTTATTGGCTTCAAGCACTTTTGCTTTTGCTGAAGCGACAGATCCTGCCTTAAGTGGGAAAAGTATTGGTTTGGTGAATGCCGGTCCAGATGATTATTACTATAAACTATTTGATGTTTATGAAGCTCTGGCAAAAGATATGGGTTGGGAAGTTACAGTTTTAAATTCTGAATATTCACCTGAGAAGGAAATTTCAAATGTCCAAGATCTAATAGCTAAAGGGGTTGATGCAATCGTTGTTATAACTGCAAATGTATATTCTGCTGGTCAAGCTGCCAAGGTTGCTAACGAAGCAGGCGTTCCTATATTCTTTGTGGTAGGGCGACCTGATGAAGAAACAACCGGTGGTAGGGTTGATGGCCATGTAGGATTTAGTTATTACAATTGTGGTTATATGAATGGTGAATGGATTGCTAAAAATTACCCCGATGCCAAAGTAGTTACCATAGATGGTTTTTATGGTCAAGGTACAGCTGAGGCTCATGCCCAAGGATTACAGGATGCTTTGGATGATTATAACACGGGTATCAAAGCTGTGAGTGTGGGCTCGGGAGAGTGGCAACGTACTAAAGCTATACAAGTTGCCCAAGACCTTTTAGCTTCTGGTAGAGAATTCGACATAGTATATGTAATGAATGAAGAAATGACTGCTGGCGTTCTCCAGGTGTTTGAAGAACAAGGAATTGTACCAGGTAAAGACAAAATTATACTAACTACTAACGGCAAGGAAGAGGGCATAGAATGGATTAAGGCTGGTAAAGTGGCAGCAACGGCTCCTGATCCGCCATCATTATGTGCTCACCTGTCTTTTCAACAAGTGGTAAGGTATTTTAAAGGTGAACCTTTTGAAAGGCTCCTAACAGTTTATTCTGATTTAATTACAAAAGAAAATGTGGATTCAGCTATCCCTTGGAAGAAAGATGCTTATCTTGCCGGGATTAAAGAAGGCAAATTTCCATACGACTTAGCTTATTATGAAGCCAAAATGAAAGAGAGAGAAAGTAAAACGGAATAAAAACAGGGTATAAATAACCATTTTTAGACGAATTTCTAAATCTTAAAGTATTCTAATACCAGCAGGGAAAACTGGGGTTTTAATATGGAAAATCAATAAGGGGGAACTAATAATATCATGCGAAAAGTAGCAATTATTGGTGCGGGAAGCATCGTTTTTTGTAAGACGTTGATGTTAGACATCATGGCCACCGATGGGTTACAAGATACCCTTTTTGCCTTGATGGCTCCCAGTACACGTAACACTTCAAAAGTTGAGGCTTTTGCTAACCGAGTTATTCAAAATAATGGCTTGCCGACAGAAGTTTATACCACTACGGATAGACGTGACGCTCTAAAGGGGGCCGATTATGTAATTTCGACATTTCAGGTAGGAGGAGTTAAAGCATTTGAGTATGACTGGAAAATTCCTAAAAAATATGGAGTTGACCAGTGTATTGGTGATACTTTAGGTCCAGGAGGTATTTTTCGCGCTTTAAGAAGTATCCCTGTTACGTTGGATATGGCAAAAGATATGGAAGAACTTTGCCCAAGAGCATTATTACTCAATTATGTTAATCCGATGGCCATGGTTTGTTGGGCCTTAGGAGAAACCAAAGTTAACTTTGTAGGATTGTGTCATGGAGTTCAAACTACCTTAGACCTAATTTCAGGATATGTTGGTGTACCAAAAGAAGAAATTGATTTTATATGTGCTGGAATTAATCATATGGCCTGGTTTATTAAACTGGAAAAAGATGGACAAGATTTATATCCTATTCTAAAAGACAAGTTTGAACGGCCAGAATATTACGTAAATGAAAAGGTGCGTGGTGAAGTATTGCGCCAGTTTGGTTATTTTATGACCGAGTCTACAGGTCACCTCTCAGAGTATGTACCGTGGTTTCGAAAAAATCAGAAATCACTTGATATGTATTGTGATGAACCTGATTTCGGCGGTGAATCAGGAGCATACTACAAATGGTGTGCCCATGTAGCTGAGAAGTATAGTAACAAAGACATGTTAGCAGACGAACCAACAGTATTACCATCCCGTAGCGTTGAATATGGCTCTTATATTATTGAAGCAATAGAAGCCCGCAAGCCTTTTAAGTTCAATGGTAATGTCCGGAATGATGGTATGATTGCTAACCTGCCGGATGATTGTTGCGCAGAAGGTCCTATATATGTAGACGGAAATGGGTTACAAAAGACTATTGTTGGAGCACTTCCTCCTCAGTGTGCTGCCTTAAATATGATTAACATAAATGTTCAACGCTTAGCAGTGCTTGCAGCCAAAAGTGGAGATCCAGAAACCGTTGTCCAAGCCTGCGCGATGGATCCGTTAACTGGGGCGGTTCTCAACTTAAATGAAATACGAGAAATGGCAAGCGAAATGTTAGAAGCAGAAAAAGAGTGGTTACCTCAATTTGAGGGTAAAAGCATCAGAAAGACTCCCATCATCAGCATCCCTAAAAATGTTCAACGAGCAAAGGTCCCGGTAGACCCTGCTTTAGCTATTATTCATCGCTTTGAGAAGCTGGCAGAATAGCTTAGGACATAATAAAGAGGAGCAGATCAGATTTTACAAAGATTGGCTGCTCCCCTTTATTATAAACAATGTTACCTCTCCCAGTTCTTTTGTAAAAACTTAAGACCCTGCCGGGCAATGTAGTCACTGTCGGGAGCCAGAGGTCTCCAAATAGAAGCTGCTCGAGCAATCTCTTTAACCCCCGGGACAAAAGATTCGATGACCAAGTCCCCCTGATAATTTATCTCTTGCAAAGCCTGAAATACTTCATTCCATTCCACATGTCCCTCTCCAGGCGTTCCCCGGTCATTTTCACAGGTGTGAACATGAAAGAGGTGTTTTCCTACTTGCTTTATCGCCTGATAAAGAGATTTTTCTTCTATGTTCATATGAAAAGTATCGAGGAGGATTCCTACCCAGGGGCTATCTACTTCTTCCACCAACCGCACCGCATCTTCAGCAATATTCAAAAAATAAGTTTCAAAACGGTTTAAGGGCTCTAAAGCTATTTTGACCTGGCAATCTTCTGCTACTTTGGCCAATTCTTTAAGTCCTTCTACTGCTCTTTTCCATTCTTCCTTCGTTCGACTCTGGCCAGTTAGTTTTCCCACGGCCGAATAACAAGGACCGCACAACACTGTTCCCTTCCATGCAGAGAGCATCTTTAAACAGCGAGAAAAATATTCCTGCGCTTCCCGGCGAATCTCAGCATTATCACTGATTAAATCTCTTCTTTCTCCTACTACCGCACAACCAGTTACTCTCAACCCATTTTCTTCCAAAGCATGCTTAGTTTTTTCTACGTTGATTTCATCCAACAAATCCAGAGGTATTTCTACCACATCAAAACCCAGATTCCGCACCAAAGGGAAAAGGTGCTTCTCTTTATCAGTGTAAGCTGCCGTCCAAAGAAAAAGGTTGACTCCGTAACCCATGTTTCATCCTCCTTCACCAGATTCTTTCTTCTGTTTGACGGTCAAAAATATGAAGCTTATTCTCCTTAAAATTGAAAAAGATTTGTTCTCCTATATTAAAGTGATTCTTTTCCTCACTTCTCACTCTAATAAAATGATGATTTATGCGTAAACGAATGATTTGTAAAAGTCCTAAAGACTCAATCACTTCTACCTCTCCTGGATAAAACCCTTCTTTTCTCTCATGAGAGATTAAAATATCTTCTGGCCTTATTCCTAAATAAACCTGAAAATAAACCTGAGTAGAAGAGAGCTTTTCTTGAACGGCTTGAACGATTTCTTTCTTAAGAGAAAGAGAGAAACATCCTGGCCCCACGTTAAGATTTGTTCCCTCCATAATAGTGGGAATAAAGTTCATACCAGGACTTCCCACCAAGTCAGCCACAAACAAGTTACGAGGTTGGTGGTAAATTTCAGCAGGAGCACCTTCTTGCATTAGATGACCATTTTTTATTATCGCTACCCAGTCAGCCATAGAAAGAGCCTCTGCTTGATCCGGGGTGGCATAGAAGAAAGTAGCCCCACTTTCTACCTGTAATCTTTTTAGCTCTGTTCTCATCTCTTCTCTTATTTTAGCATCTAAATTGGTTAAGGGCTCATCTAGGAGGAAAACCTTAGGCTCTCTCACCAAAGAACGAGCAATGGCTACTCTTTGCATTTCTCCTCCACTAATAAAAATAGGCTTGCGATCTAGAAGTTGTTCAATATGTAAAAGTTTGGCTACTTCTCTTACTTTCTTATCTATTTCTTCTTTGGAAAAGCCACGAATACGTAAGGGAGAAGCGATATTCTCAAAAACAGTATAACGAGGATAAAGAGAAAAGCTTTGAAATACAAAGGCCATATCTCGATCTTTAGGAGGTAAATCGTTAATTAAAACTCCATCAATTTTTATTTCTCCCTCATCTGGCTTTTCTAGACCCGCTACACAACGTAAAGTAGTAGTTTTACCTGCTCCAGTAGGACCTAAAAGAACGGTAATTTTCCCACTTTTTACCTCCAGAGAGAGCTTAGAAACTGCTACTGTACGCCCAAACTTCTTAGTCAAATTGGTGACTGATAAGTTAGCCATCTTGTTTTCCTCTCAGGCAATGAGTTTTTCACTGCGAGCATCGAAAACCCTGATTTCCTTAAAATGCAAATTCACTATCTCCCCTGGTGAAAGATACATATCTCCTGGCAAAACTGCTTTGACTAAGTGTTCATTAATTCTAAAAGTAGCAACATTTTCTGCTCCCAGGGGTTCAAAAACATAAACCTCAGCTTTAATAGCACCTTCTATATCTTCTTCAGTCAGTCTTATATTTTCTGGTCTCACTCCCAAAATAACTTTTCGAGATATATCTTTTTCTTCTATAATTTGTATTTGTTCTTCTTCCAAGGGTATAAAATAACTATCATTAATCACTACTCCTAATTTTTCCCTTTGCAATAATTCTCCCGGAATAAAATTCATGCCTGGGCTACCAATGAAGCGAGCTACAAAAAGATTTGCTGGATAGTGATATACTTCATGAGGAGACCCAATTTGCTGTATATTACCGAAATTCATCACTATAATTTTATCCGCCATGGTCATAGCTTCTACTTGGTCATGAGTGACATAAATAGTAGTCGCCTTTATAGACCTCTGCAGTTTCTTGAGTTCTCCTCGAGTTATCTCCCTCAATTTAGCATCGATATTAGAAAGAGGCTCATCTAACAAGAAAACCCGAGGCCTCCGAACAATTGCTCGGCCCAGGGCTACTCTCTGTTTCTGACCACCAGTCAATTTCCGAGGCTTTTGATGTTTGATTTCATCTATTTGTAAAAGCTTAAGCACCTCTTCCGTTCTTTTTTCTACCTCTTTTTTGGGTAACCCTTCCGCTCTTAGGGGAAAAGCCACATTATCATATACCGAAAGGTGAGGATACAAAGCATAGAGTTGAAAAACAAAGGCAATGTTACGAGCAGATGGTCCCAAAAGAGTTACATCTTCTTGGTCAAAAAAAATTCTTCCCGAATCGGGGACTTCTAATCCAGCGATACAGCGCAGGGTGGTAGTCTTACCACATCCTGAAGGACCAAGGAGGACAATAAATTCTCCTTCTTCCACCTGAAAAGAGACTTCTTTAACTGCTTCCACTTTGCCAAATTTTTTAGACAAATGTTCTACTCGAACTGAGGACAATTCACTATACCTCCTCCCTTTCCTCGGGTTCTTCTACGGGAGGAATGTGAGAGAACAAAGTATAAAGTCCAGCTCCAATCCCTAAAAAAGCAAACCCATAATGGTAAAGAAAAAAGGTAAATGGTTGGCAAAGACTAAATATACCAAAAATAATCATCACCACCGACAACGGTTCCATAATTTTTTTTAAGCGAGCAAAATACCACACTGCTATTTACTCCTTTATCGCACCAAAGGTAAAACCTCTGATCAAATTATCACCAAGTAGGAAAGTAAAAATCACCACCGGAATTACCATCAAAAAAGAACCAGCTGCGATTTGTCCCCAATTGACACCAGCTGTCCCCAAAGATTGAGCAATACCCGGAATAGCAGTACGAGCGTTCTCTCCTGTCAGAAGAAGGGCAAAGGTAAATTCATTCCAAGTCATAATGAGATTAAAAATGGCAGTAGCTGCCATTCCTACTCTCATTTCAGGGAAAACGAACTTAAAGAAAGCTTGAAATCGAGAGTAACCATCTACCAAAGCTGCCTCTTCATATTCCTTAGGTATATCATCTATAAAGCTTATCATCATCCATACTGAAAAAGCCAAATTAAAGGCAGTATACATGATGATAAGGCCTCCTCTGGTGTCGAAAAGTCCTAAAGCTCGATACATAATAACCACTGGTACGGCAATCACTACTGGAGGTAGCATACGGCTACTTAAAATTACAAAAAGAAGGTCATCTTTTCCTCGAACAGTCATTCGTGAAAAAACATATCCCGAAAGAGCTCCCAAAAAAGTAGCCAAGATGGTACTGGTAAAAGAAATAATAATACTATTAGTAAACTGCCGCGAGAAGGCTGATGGTTTGGGCTGCACTTCAATTCCTTTTACCTTTCCCAGTGCTCCACCTGTCCCGGTAATGAAAATATCTCGGAAGTTGCTAATCTGAGGCTTCCAAATCCACTTGGGAGGAAAAGAAAAAGCCTCCGCTTTACTTTTAGTAGCAGTAGAAAACATCCAGTAGATAGGAAAAAAATAGACCACCAGTATAACCAACAGAATCACTACAATAATCCGATTTTTCGTTTTTCTCCTTTGAAATTCATTCATAGTCTTTCTCCCTAAGCTCGTCGGACACGATTGAGGTAATTAATATAAATGTTGCTTAAGGCAATAACAATAATTAAAAGAACATAGGCCAAAGCACAGGACCTCCCTGTATGCCAGTAAGAAAAAGCTAACTTGTAAATATAGTAAGGAACAAGTTGAGTAGAATAGCCTGGCCCACCCTCTGTTAAAACATAAATTACATCGAAAAATCGGAAAGCATCCATGGTTCGGAAAAGAAGAGCCAAGGTAAGAATAGGAGCGACATAGGGTAAAGTAATGTAGCGAAATTTAAACCAGCCCGAAGCTCGGTCTACATCGGCTGCTTCATAAAGGTAACGAGGTACACTGGATAGCCCCGCCAAACTCAAAAGTATCATAAATGGAGTCCAAATCCAAACATCAGTAATTACTAAGGAATAAAGAGCATACTCATAACTGGTAGTCCAGGCAATTTTAGGAATTCCAAAAAGTGCTCCTAAAATATAATTGACAATCCCCCAGTTAGTATCTAACATAAAACGGAAAAACTTGCCCACTACTACTGGAGAAAACATCATAGGAAGAATAAAAAGAGTGGTTAAAATCCTTTTTCCGTAAAATTCTCGGTTTAACAGCATAGCAATACCAAAACCTAGAATAAATTCAAAAATTACTGCCAGAAGCACAAATTGGCCAGTAGCCACAAATCTTTCCCATATATCCTCTTGCTGAAAAAGAAAGCTATAGTTTTTAGCTCCTACAAACACTGGTGGGTTGGCTGTATTGGCTGAATAATCGCAAAAACTTAAATAGAGCGACCAGATTAAAGGAAACACTACTAGAAAAAGCAAGAAAGCAAAAGTAGGTAAAAGAAAAAGATAGAGCATCCCTCGATCTGTTACTCGATTGGCCCAGGTATTTTGGATCCCTGACAACTTATTCCCTCCTAAGTATTTGCTTTATGGAGGACTAAGCTTATTTAGTCCTCCATAAAGCAATAATCTCTCAATTATTTATAATATCCAGCCCTATCTAAAATTTCCTCATGCCGTTCAGCAATAAGGTCCATTGCCTCCTCAGGAGTATACTTTCCCAAAAGAGCACCATTTAGGATCTCAGCCATTACTGTTCCCATTTCATTGTATTCCGGAATTTCCCAATAATCTCGAAGTACTGGGTAACTTACTCGAGCTACCTTGTTAACTGGAGCAAGGTCGAGATATTGGTCATCCTCTACAATAGACTTAAGGCAACTGAACATTCCCGCCTGTGCCCATTTCCACTGCACCTCAGGAGAAATCCACCATTCCAGAAACTTTAGAGCTTCTTCTTTGTGGGAGCTATAAGCAGAAATAGACATTCCCTGTCCACCTAACTGGACCCACCATTCTTTTTCCTGGGGGGTGGGGCAAAAGTCAATTTTATCCCAATACAAAGAAAGGTCAGGGTCTAATAAACCAGGATAAAAGGCGAGGTAAGTTGTCATCATAGCTATTAACCCTTGTTGCATAGCAGTGTTAACCTCATCCATGCCATAATTGGTAGAGCCAGGAGGACAAAATTGATAGAGGTCCACCCAGAAACGAGCAACTTCTTTACCAATATCATTGTTGAGAATACCTTTTACCCTTTTGGTTTCCGGATCCCATAATTCTCCTCCAAAGGACCACAGGCAACCTAAAAATACATCAGTTAATCCCCCCGAGGGCATAGGCGCTTGCCACAGACCTACTCCATAGAGATTTTGCTCCGGACGAGTAAAAAATTCAGCTATATCTCGGAGCTGGCTCCAGGTCTCAGGAGGTTTAAGATCGTAACCATATTTTTCTTTAAAGGCAGCCTGTTCTGCAGGGTTATCAAAAAGGTCGGTCCGGTAAGCCATTCCACAAAAATCTCCCAGGGCTGGTACTCCATAGTACTTGCTGCTTCCATCAGGATACTCACAGAAGGATTTAACAAAGGTTTCATAGTAATCTGCAGGATTTACATGCTGATTGAACCAGTCGGTAATATCTACTAAATGGTTACCTACTACTGCTTCACCTAACCACTGGGAATCAGGGAGAACGATGTCGAAGCTAGTTTTTCCCGAAGCAAATTCGGTAAATACCTTATCGTGGTATTGGGGCCAAGGGATGGGATCTCCTTTTACTTTTATCCCGGTCTGAGCAGTGAAATCTTCCGTAAGAGCAATCAAGGTATCCATAGGCGCCCAAGCTGACCAGGTGATGGTGAGTGTAACTTCTTCCTGAGCAACTGCGCCTCCTATCAAACCCATCACTAAAAGCATTATCAAAATTAACAAAATTGACTTACGCATTGATACTCCTCCTTTTTGCTAAAATAGAAACACCAAAACAACCTACTATCTAAAACCAATTATCAATTTCTTTCTCTCACCTCCCTTTTTTAAAGCTGGCTCTCTCAGAGCCAGCTTTAAAAAATTCATCACTTTCAAGCATACTTAAACTTAATTTTGCCTTCCTTTTGTCGAGCTTCAGTTAAAATAGAAGCATATTCTTTGTCATGAGTGGTACATCCGGTATTTTTCTGGCGCACCAAAAGCTCCATACAGTTGTCACACAGAGTACACCATTTTATTTCTTTATGTTTTCCTACCTTTAATTTAGCTGGAATCAGAGGGTCAGCAAAAGACTGTCTACCAATAGCTACTAAATCTACTACTCCATCTCGAATATTTTTATCTCCCCAGTAAAGTAAAGTATTTTTACCTTCTTCTACTCCTTGAAAACCATTTTTACCATCTCGGAAAACAGAATAAGCTGACCCTATGACTGCCACTTTCGGAGATACAACTTTCTTTACTTCTCTCTGAAAAGTATGGTGAAGATAAGCATAATCAGGAACTCTTTTATCCGGATGAGCCAACGCCACAGTAAGATTGGGATTACCAGCTGAAACTAGGATAAAATCAGCCCCACGCTCTTCTAACCCCCGAATCAAATCCAAAGGCTCAGTAAGGTCCATGCAAGCAGTATCCGGACCAGCACATCCCTGACCTCCAGGAATTCCTTCCCACATGGTTACCTTAGATCCTATCAGAAAGTTGGGATCGCTAATTTCTTTGGCAATTCTCTCATAAATCTCGTACGCGAAACGACGCCGGTTTTCCCATGGTCCGCCATATTTCCATTTCCGGTCATTATAGGGCCGCAAAATTTGGGTGCCGAGATAACCATGACACAACTTTATGTCGACTCCATCGGCACCTGCATCGTGGGCAATTTTAGCTCCCAGCACAAACTGGTCTATAATTTCATCCACTTCTTCCTCACTAAGTAGGTCTCCTCCATAGCCAGGAAGGGGTTTTACACATATTCTTCGAGAAAAATCAGGGCTGCTCAGTTCTCCAGCGTGAGTGAGTTGCCATATAAAAAGAGGTTGAGGATTAATCTTTTTCATGTTCAATACGAATTGTTCCAGAGCTTTTTGGTTATGAGGCAATATGCTCAACTGATTTAAGCGTGCTCTATTTTCATAAGTTACAGTAATGGCTTCTAGGAAAATAACTCCAGCGTCGCCTTCAAACAACCTGCTATATCTACGGTAAGTTTTTGGACCAGGGTTACCATTTTGGTCAGCATCATTACCCTCCATCGCATTTATAACCAATCGATTAGTAGCGGTCCGGTTACCAATTGGAGCTGGAGAGAATAAAGAATTTGTTTCCACTTTGTTCCCCTCTCTTTCCTATATAATACTCAACTCTTCCAAAGTTTTCAATCTTTAAGAAATTAATTTTCTTATTGAAGTAGCAAAATACTTTAATCGATTGCCCGACAAGATAAGCGTTTCACCAAACTGGGATTAATTACCACTCTCCTCTCATTTTCTCCGGAATTGTTGCCAGCTATCACCTCCTCCAGAAAATTAACTGCCATTCTTCCCATTTCATATTTAGGCTGTTTGATAGAAGTTAAAGAGGGATGAACATAAGAACAAAGCAATATATCATCAAAGCCGATAAGGGAAATATCTTCGGGTATTCTTAAACCGAAGGAAAGAAAAGCCTTCATAGCTCCTATTGCTACTAAATCAGAACTACACATAACTGCAGTAGGTAAACAATGCTCTTTTATTAGCTTTTCTCCTAAAGAAAAGCCAATTTCTACTCGATTACGTTGTTTTTTTTCTACTAATATCCAGTTTTCTCGAAATTCTAATTTCCAGTCTCTGACCCAGCGGAGAAAGGACCGCTGCCTTTCCACTAAGGCCAGCGCATAAGGAGGCTCACTCAAATAGGCAATTCTACGGTGGCCTAACTCTATTAGATAGGAAATACCTTGTTGAATACCTTCTTCATTGTTTACCACAATCAAGGGGGAAGAACTGTTAACTGCATAGACATCCACCAGGACCATAGGAACCCCAGCTTTTTCTAGCTTGTCAAATAGCCTTTCTTCAATTAGGTTATAACCTATTACTACCCCATCTACTTGCTTAGAAACCGCCAACTCAAAAAAATCTTTTTCTAACTTTCTTTGGTAATCAGTAGCATATAGAAGAACATTATATTTTTTCTCTTTGGCTGCATCTATAACTCCCTTTGCCAATTCTGCGTAAAAAAGATTGGTTACATCTGGGATAAAAAGGCCAATAAGACTGGTTTTTCTTCTTTTGAAGTTGCGAGCTGTGATATTAGGATGATAATCAAGTTTTTGTATAGCTTGGAGAATTTTATTCTGTGTTTCTAAAGCTACGGGCGCTGTTCCATTCAGAAAGTGAGACACGGTAGATTGAGCCACCCCTGCCTCCTGAGCTACCTCTCTCATAGTAACATTTTTCATTTTACTCTCATCTAACTTATTACTAATACTGACCTCTCAAACTATGGGTTATAAATAAAACTTATTTGACTTATAAAAACCAGACGGAATTCTGCCTTTGAACTACCTTGAAAAATAATTACTAAAAACAACTTGGAAAACAAAGAGTAAATTAACCGCTTTATTTCTATAGATAAAATTCACTCTACAATTGCTTATTTGTTGGTCGGCTCCCTATCTGGTATTTGTTGGGTAATAACTTGCTCATATCAGCCAAGAGTAGTACTACAAATTTACAGTAATTTTAATTACTGATTGTTTCTAAATACGTTTTCATGAAAACGTATTTATTATATACAGAATATATTAAAATTTTTTCGTTGTCAACCCCACTAGAGGCTGTTTGAAAAATACCTCTCATACCCAATCGCATTCCGGCTATATATTATTCTTTATACCAGTAAAGGAATTTTCTAAGCCTTTATGGTGATAACTATTAAATGAAGGAGGTGATAGTATGAGAAGGAATGTCATTCCTTTTAATACTATCCTCCAATTAGCAAAAGAATTCTGTACTGAGAAAGAATTGAATAGCAAGAAGAAAAGAGAGAGGTAGACCCCCTCTTTATCCTTTATCTCTTATTTTGGCTATAGGCTCGGGAAAACAATGCTTAAACTCTCCTATAGACGAGAGAAGTAATTCTACATAGCCTTATTTCTCAATCCTTACCTGATTTCTCCACTTTGCATTATAGAGTGTCTAAGATTACTGAAGATTTATGGCCAGAATTCCTAAACTGGTTAGCCAGGAGAAGCAAAGACTTAAAAGAAGTAGAAGTTCTTTTAGTAGATGAGGCAAGGGGGGATATGGTTTACCCCTTTGAGAGAGGATAAAAAGAGGGAGAGAAGTAAGGAAGATAAAGTCTCAGGTAAAAGGAGTAGTAGTTTTAGGATTAAATGAAAAAGGAGAGAGGATAGTACTAGGAGCATCTTTAGATAAAGCATATTCCGATGAGAGGAACTTATTTCTCCAATGGTTAAGAAGGCAAAGAGGAAAACAAGGACTCTATATAGTAGGAGATAAACTCTATGGAATGAGCACTGAGGTTATAAAAGAAGTGATGGAAAAAGGTTGGATACCAGTAATAAAGATAGAAGAGAGCTTACATAGAGGTATAAGAGATGAACTAAGAAAGATAGCTCTAAAAAACTATACTATTCATCAGGAAATCTATAAGAAACGCTGTCTTATAGAATCTTTCTTTGGAACTACCAAGGGGATAATGGTGAGCTATCTTGAAAAACGTACTGAAAAGACGGCTTTTCATGTAGTATTTCTCGGCTTGCCCTGTGGAATATAGGAAATATCTTTTTTATCTTCTTTATAACCCTAAAGTATAGAAAGAATTTTCAAACAGCCTCCATGGGATTTGACATGTTGGACAAAGAAAATATAATATGAAAATAGGAGTTTGTTACTTTTAGTTATTTCAATAAGTTAATTGTTTTTTCACATAAGAAGGGGGATAAAGAAATAAGCTTGAATATAGAGAAGGAGGTGGTTTGTTTATTTTTGATTAAATGAAGTTTAAAGGAGGAAGATCCAATGAAAAGAATTTTATTGGTAATTTTAGTAGTTTTAGGCATAGGGCTTTTCCCGCTTTTAACTTGCGCTCAAGGAGAAATAACACCTAAAGAGCCACCTTATACAGTAGGCTTAAGCAATGGTCCCTTTACTCACAGTTGGCGAGTTCAAATGATAGAAAGTATTCAACAAGAATTTGAGTATTATAAAGAACAGGGTTTGGTAGATCGACTTATTATCCAGAATGCGGGGCCAGATGTAGCTACCCAGATTGCGCAGATTCGACTATTGATTGCTAGTGGAGTGGATATTCTTTTAGTTAATCCCAACTCAGCAACTGCTCTCAATCCGGTGATGGAAGAAGCTCAAGAAGCTGGAATTTTAGTTATAGTATATGACATGAATATTAATAACCCTGATGTGCTTGAAGTATGTATGGATCAGAGAGAATGGATGGGACCGATAACCGAGTGGTTATGTGAAAAACTGAATTATAAAGGAGATATAGTTTATATTAGTGGGATTCCTGATCAACCGGGTGATATTGACCGTAATAATGCGGCAATGGAGGTTTTAGCTAAATATCCGGATATTAACCTCTTAGCTCAAGCTCCAGGATATTGGGATCAAGCAGCTGCTCAGCAAGCTATGAGTGATATTTTAGCCTCTTTCCCTAAAATTGATGGAGTTTTAACTCAAGATGGTATGTCTTTGGGGATTATCCGGGCTTTCCAGGCTGCTGGCCGACCCCTACCGTTCATAACTGGTGAAACTCAAGTAGCTTTCATAAAAGAATGGAAAAAGCTTAAGGACGAAGTGGGGTTTGAATCTTTTGGGATAGCTAACCCTCCGGGTGGAACCATCTGTCCAGCTTTGGGGATAGGTATCAGACTGCTTCGGGGGAAAGAATTAAAACCGGAGGTAATATCTGAAAATAAAGTAGTATACATTAAACCTACTCTCATTGTTACCAACGAAAATCTGGATGAGGTCTATGAAGAATATAAAACCTGGGCTGACGCTTACTATGTGAATGGTTGGTATTCTCAGGAGGAGTTAGACGCTCTCTTTATAGGAGATTGATAGAGTTTTGATGCTGAAATTGGTAAAGGGGTTAACTGTGGCTTAGGCTTAAAATTAGCCCCTTTACCAATTAGGTAAAAATGATGATAGTGCCGGTGCTTGAAGCGAAACGGCTTCGAAAAAATTTTGGTGGAGTAGTGGCCCTCGTAGATGCCAGCTTGACTCTTGAAAAGGGTGAAGTATGTGGCTTGGTAGGAGCTAATGGATCGGGAAAAACTACTTTTGCCCGAATAATAAGTGGTCTTATTAGGCCAGATGGAGGAGAATTATATATAAATGGTTCAAAGGTTGATCTCCAATCTGGTTTTGAGGCGGAGCAATTTGGAATAGCATTAGTACATCAGAACTTAAGTTTAGTGCCCGAGATGACTATCTGGGAAAATATTAACCTAGGTAGGGAAGATACCGGGAGACTGGGTTTTGTCCAGGTAGATCGGGCTCTAAATAAGGCCCACGAGGCTTTAAGAAAATTAGCACCTCATCTCTCTCTATATGAGCGAGTTAAAAACCTGTCCCCTTCTCAAAAGCAGCTGGTAGAAATAGCTAAAGCTTTACGTAAACAACCTCAGATTTTGATTTTAGATGAACCTACTGCTTCTTTAAGTTTTGACCAGGTTAAACGATTGTTCGAGATTATAAATGAGTTAAAAAAACGAGGAACATCTATTGTTTTTATCTCCCATCGTTTGCTGGAGGTGACAGAAATCTGTGACCGTTTGGTGGTTTTCAGGGATGGTCGCTCGGTGGGAGTGATAGAACGGGAAAAGATAAACCAAGAAGAAGTAGTTTTCCTCATTACTGGTAAGCGGAGGGAAGAAATTGGAGAGATAAAAACAAAGACTAAACCCGAAAGTGGAGAAATAAGAGTTGATACGGTTTTAGAGCTGGAAAATGTTTTTTTAAAGGGTAATTTAAGGGAGATTAGCCTACGATTAAAAAGAGGAGAAACTGTTGGTTTGGGTGGTCTCCAGGGTCAAGGTCAAGAAGAGATATTGCTGATTCTGGGTGGTCTTCTTTCTCCTGGTAGTGCAAACATAAAGATAGAAGGGAAACCAGTTGTTATTAAGCACCCCCGGGATGCCATTAGAGAAGGAATGTTTTTAGTACCAGGTGATCGAGAAAGAGAAGGACTATTTTTGTCTCACACTGTTTTTTTTAATTTGGTTTATCCTCAGTTTCCCTGGCCGGGAAAAGGGTTTTTCTTACCTTGGAAAGAACTCGAAGCTGAAGCGGATCGAATAATAGATATGATAACTTTGATTCCACCTGACAAAAATATGATTGTGTCCAACCTGAGCGGTGGCAATCAACAGAAGGTAGTGATAGGAAAGTGGTTAGCTATGTCTCCTCGAGTTCTACTTTTGAATGATCCTACTAAAGGAGTAGATGTAGAAACCCGGATGCATTTCTATCAGATCGTACGGGGCTTAACCCGGAAAGGAACCTCGGTAATTTTTTACTCTACTGATACCGATGAATTAGTGGCTAACTGTGATCGAGTACTCATCATGTTTGAGGGTCAGGTGACAGAAGAGATCTGCGGAGAAGAAGTGTGTAAGGAACGGTTATTAGAAGCTTCTCTGAAAGGAGGTGGTGTTGCTGAAAATTAATAGATATGTTAAGGAGATATATAATAGTACTGCTTTTCCTGGTATTTTGATTTTCTTAATATTGATAGTGATTAACGCTATTATCCAACCTGGGTTTTTTACCTATTATTCTTTTAAACTTAATTTATTCTCTTTTACCCCATTAATTTTGGTAAGCATTTCTCAAGCATTAGTAATGTTAGTAGGAGCGCTGGATCTCTCAATTGGAGCTGCGGTTTCTCTACTTACGGTATTTATGGCTTCAGTAATGGGAGATTCTCCCCTAAGTATAGCTTTGGCTTTAATCTTAGCCTTGGGGGCGGCTTGGGCCATGAGTTTGTTTAACGGATTTTTTATAAGTTATTTAAAGTTGCCACCTTTTTTGGTTACTTATGCTTCTTCGGCTATTTGGTTTGGGATCGCTCTCTATATTATGCCTACTCCAGGAGGTTATATTCCTAGGTCTTTTTATAAATTTTATCGAAGTGATTTTTTAGGTGTTATCCCTATCCCGGTTTTAATTCTCTTGGGGATAGGGATAATTTATTTTATTCTTTCTCGATTAAAGATTTATAAACACATATATGCAGTAGGGGGGAAAGAAGAAGCGGCTTGGGCCAGTGGGATTAAAATTCATGCCACCCGAATTAAGGCTTTTCTCTGGAGTGGTTTTTTTGTGGCTTTAGCTGCTATTTGTTTGGTGTCAGAAACAGCAACTGGAGATGCTCGTTGCGGATTGGGTTATACTCTAAATTCAGTAGCAGCAGCGGTTATTGGGGGGGTTTCCTTCTCGGGAGGCAAAGGTAGCCTGGCTGGTGCTGCTGTGGGGGGTGTGATCCTAGGGCTTTTGATTAATATATTGTATTTTGCTAATGTTACCTCTTTTTATCAAACTTTTATGAAGGGAATCATTGTAATAGGGGCTCTGGTGGTGGGATCCATAACCAGGATGAAAGAACAAACTACTTCTTAGGAGTTTATGCTGCGGGAAGGAGCAGGAGATTGGCTTTTAGTGGGTGGAGAAGAATTTTAGTTAATCGACTGACGATAATCATTTTGCTTGTCTTTCTGCTATTCCTATTAGGGGAAATTATTTTTCCTGGTTTTATGACTCTATCTCATATTATGTCTATTTTGAGACTCTCTGTTTTTCTGGGAATCGTGGCTTTGGGTCAGACCTTGGTAGTTCTCTCCGGTAATGAAGGTATTGACATTTCAGTGGGATCAGTAGTGTCTTTGGGAGTAGTGGTTTCTGCTTATATTTTGGGTGGGCAGAACTTTAAAATTCCCCAGGCTCTAGTTTTGGTTCCCTTGATTGGGTTTGCCATTGGCCTCGCTAACGGGGTAGGAGTTTCTTACCTGAGTATCCCTCCTTTAGTTATGACTTTTGCTATGGGGAATGTAATTGAGGGTCTATCTCTTATTCTTACTAAGGGATTTCCCACCGGCCAGGCTCCGCCTTTGCTTGAGGTTATAGGTAGCGGAAGGCTGTTTGGATTAATTCCCTATCTTGTTCTTTTATGGATTCTTTTTAGTGGAATAGCAGTGGTAATGTTGAGAAAAACCAAGTGGGGTAATGTTCTTTACGGAGTAGGAACTAATAGTTTAGCAGCTGAATTAAGCGGGGTAATGGTTAAAAGATTCCGTATGTATGTTTATGCTATGTGTGGGGCAACTTCGGCTTTAGCAGGATTACTTCTTTTGAGTTATACTGGAACTCCCTATTTAAACTTAGGAGCTCCTTATATTATGCCTTCCATAGTGGCAGTAGCCATTGGAGGCACTTCTTTAGCTGGTGGGAAAGGAGGTTATGCTGGTACAGCTATTGGTTGTATAGCTTTAACTACCTTGAATAGTATTCTGGTAGCTATTCAGGCTACCGAAGCTATCCGTCAAATAGTTTATGGTTCACTACTTTTGGCTTTGATTACCGTTTCTGAAAGAAGAGAGAGCTAAATTGCTAAAATTATTAAGGGTAGCTTTGCCGGGTTATTTTTGTCTGTAATCTAAGCTAATTTTAGAAAAGGCTATTGCTTTTGATTGGGGAAAATTAGTATTCTATAAGAATTTAAACCCTATTTTAGTAGAGATAGAAAGAAGGGGGGAATTATGATGAAAAAGTATTCTGCTCGGGAAAGAGTATTGACTGCCTTAAACCACCAAGAGCCGGACCGAGTACCTCTCGATTTAGGAGGATTTCAATCAGGGATTACCTTTATTGCTTATGATAATTTAAAAAAGGAATTAGGTATAACTAAAGAAAGTAAAATCAGTGAAAGAAATCAACAATTAGCAGAATTAGATGAAGAAGTTCTGGAAAGATTTGGAATAGACACCAGATATGTTTTTCTTAAGCCGTCGGCTAAATGGATTCCTCAAGAAAAAGCAGATGAAAATTCGGTGTCTTACCGAGATGAATGGGGCACTCGCTGGAGAAAGCCTCATACCAGTTTTTACTATGACCCGGTAGAATTTCCCTTGGCTTTGGCCACCTTGGAAGATATTAAAAATTATCCCTGGCCTGAATTTCAGGATAAAAGTAAAGTGGAGGGGTTAAAAGAAAAGGCCCAAAGGTGGCGAGAGAAAGGGTTTGCCGTTTTTACTACTGTTTCGGGGGTATTTGAACAGAGCTGGTATCTTACCGGTTTGGAACGGATGTTGACCGCGATAGTAGAGGAGCCCCAATGGGTAGAAACCTTACTGGATAAAGTATTGGAGATTGAAGTTGGTCTTTATAATAACTTACTAGAAGAGATAGGTGATTATCTCGACGTGATTGAATTTTGGGAAGACATAAGTACTCAGCAAGGACCTTTAATCTCTCCAGTTTTATATAGGCAATTAATTAAGCCTCGCACCCGTGATTTAATCAACGCTATCAAATCCAAAACCAAGGCAAAAATTGCCATTCATAGCTGTGGGAGTGTCTCCTGGGCTATTGAAGATTTTATTGGGATTGGAATTGAAGTGCTGAATCCGGTTCAGGTTAGTGCTGCTAATATGGATACTAAGGAATTGAAGAAAAAGTATGGTGATTCTATGAGTTTTTGGGGTGGGATTGATACTCAGCGAGTACTTCCACAAGGGACTCCTAAAGAAGTTGAAGAAGAAGTCAAGAAACGAATCGACGATCTTGCCCCGGGGGGAGGATATCTATTAGCGCCAGTTCATAATATCCAGCCCGACGTTCCTCCTGAAAATATAATTACTATATTTGAGGTTGGTTTGAAATATGGTAATTATGGGGTTAATCGGTGTGTTTAGAATAAATTATTTGATCAAGTAAGGGGGTTGATAAAAAGAGAAAATACAAAAGGACAGTGATGGAGTAATTTTTGTTTGTGATGATGAAAGCGAGAGTAATTTTGGGTTACAATTTTAACAAAATTAATGAAGGAGGTTTTTAAGAGTGAAAAAAATACTTTTTGTTATGGTTATTTTTATGGTTTTTTTCTCAGCGTTTTCTTTGGTTTTAGCTGCTGAAGAAAAAATCATTTTAAATGTTCTTTCACAGCCCCGAAGAGAATGGGAAGTAGTAGAAAAGTACTTACCAGAATTTGAGGAAAAGGAAAACATAGATGTAGTCATCCATTATTTTGCCGAGCTGGAACGTAGATCGAAGTCCAGGATGGATGCAGCAACTGGGGCAGGTCAATATCAAGTTTATTATATTGACGAAGCAAATGTTGCTGAATTCACTTCTAATAATTGGCTCATTCCTATAAAGGATTATTATCCTGCTGAATATGATTTTGATGATTTTTCTCAGCCATTAGTAGAAGTACTGAGTTACAATGGTGTGCCTTATGCTGTTCCTATAACTTTTGAAGGAAGCATGATTTTTTACCGCAAGGACCTGTTTGAAAGAGATGGAATTGCTGTACCTCAAACCTTGGATGAATATTTAGAAGTGGTTAAACATTTTCACAATCCTCCTGATTTATATGGCACGGTCACTCGAGGGTTAAGAGGATCGGGAATGAACGTTTGGAGATTTAGCCCTTATCTTTATTCCTTCTGTGGTGGGTACTTGGACGAGGGCGGTAATCCTGTTTTTAATTCTTCTGAGGCAGTCAAGGCAGTTGAATATTATATTAACCTTATAAAACATAGCCCCAGTCCTACTATGTCCTGGTCAGATGTGGTAGATGTTTTTGAATCTGGAAAGGTGGCAATTACGACGGCTGCTAATCTTAAAATGGATTATTTTATGGATCCCGAAGAATCAACTGTGGTAGACAAAATGGGATTTTCTAAGCCAGCAGCTGGCCCTTGTGGTTCTGTGTCTGGTATGTCAGTTCACGGCTTAGCTATTTCTGCTTCTGGTTGTCCAGATGAAGAAACTCGGGTTGCAGCAGGAAAATTCATAGGTTGGTTTACCAGTAAAGAAAATGAAATTAGGAAGGTAAAGGAAGGATGTGGGTTAACTAATGGTCGTACGTCCACTTTTGCTAGTCCTGAGTTTGCCACTGCTTATCCTCCGGAGTTTGTAAAAGCTCAGCAAGATATGATGGCTGTGAATAGGCTTTGTATACCTCAAATTCCTCAATGGCCAGAGATCGGTGATTATTTAGGAATAAAGCTCGAGGAGCTCTTTACCAGAGCTTATGCTGGAGAATCTTACGACATTCAAACTGCCTTAGATGATGCAGTACAGTACGCTAAAGAGGTACTGGCTGAATAAAAGATAATATATTCTTTTAAGATGAGAGGGCCTCCTTTCTCGAATTGTCTAAAGAGGCTCTCTCATCGATCTTGAGGAAGGAGGAAAAAAAGTGACAAGAAGGCAATTTTTTATGCTTTTTATGATTCCTACCTTTGTTATTTTGTTTTTTCTAGCTTATTATCCTCTAGGAGGTGCAGTGTATTACTCTTTTTACAATTGGGATCTTCGTAGCTCGCGACCGATGAAATTTGTTGGTTTGGACAATTATCAAAAATTGACAACCGATCCCCGATTTTTCAATTCTCTTAAAATAACCACGATTTGGTTGATTACCACTGTTCTTGGTTCTGCTATTTTGGGGGGAGGAATCTTGGCCCCGCTTGCCTATGATTATACTAAAGGATCGTTTCGAACCTTGTGTCTTCTTTTTTTTGTCATGCCTGCTCTGTTACCACGAATTGGAGCTGCTTATATGTGGAGGTTAATGTATTCTCCTTCTATAGGAATCATAAATTATTTTTTGGGTTTTTTCGGGGTGGGACCAGTTGATTTTTTAGCTCATCCTTCTTATGCTCTTTTTTCGATAGCAGCTATAGATATCTGGCAGTGGAGCTTTCTTATTGCTGCTTTGACGGTGATTCTATTGGAAGGAGTTCCTAAAGAGGTAGTTGAAGCTGGAGCGCTTGATGGTGCTAAGAGATGGCAACTTTATCGTTATTTAATTTTTCCTATAATAGTACCTCCTTTTCTGCCGCTCCTTTTTGTAAAAATGATGGAATCTCTCCGAACCTTTGACTTTATTTTCGTTTTAACCGGTGGGGGGCCAGGAGTAGCCACTGAAACCTTGGATATGTATGCTTATTGGCAAGGCATTGGTTCAGCGGGAAGGATTTCTTATGCCTCAGCTGCATCCATTGTTATGTTAGTCCTAACTATGATATTTGTTACCTTTATGTGGGGGAGATTAACTCGATGGCAACAAGAATAAGGAGAGTAAATAAAGTACTGATTACGGTAGTAATTATTTTTGTCCTATTTTTAGCGGTAGCCCCTATTCTTTGGATGTTTATTTCTTCTTTGAAGTCACGAGTAGACATTATTAGCTATCCACCAAAGTTGATTTTTAGTCCGACTTTAGATAATTATCGAAGAGTATTAAGTATACCTACTATTACAAGGGGTTTGAAAAATAGTTTTATTATTGTTCCTATTGCTCTTCTTATAGGATTTGCCTTGGGTGCTCCAGTAGGATATATTTTTGCTCGGATTCCCTTTCGGGGAAGAGATAACCTGAGGTTTTTTGTCTTAACTCTAAGGTTTATGCCTCCTGTCGCTGTGGCAATTCCCTTTTTTATTATGTGGCTTCGTTTAGGTATGTTAGATACCCACCAGGCCCTTATTTTTACCTATTTAATTATTTCTATTTCGACCATGATTTGGTTAACTATTGAGTGTTTTAAAAGTGTTCCCATAGAATGTGAAGAAGCGGCTCACTTGGAAGGTTGTACTCAATTTCAAGTTTTTTCTCGGATTGTCTTACCTTTAGCTCTGCCGAGTCTTTTGGGAATGACTATGTTTGTTTTTATTTTACTTTGGAATGAATTTTTCTTTGCTTTTATTCTCACTTCCAGCCGAGCAATTACCATGCCAGTAGCGTCGGCTTCTTTCGCTGTGGTGGGAATGGAGGTTCCATGGGGGCAGATTTGTGCTTCTATTATTTTACTTTCTATCCCGCCTCTTATTCTCTCTTACTTTTTTGTGAGATTTTTGCCATTTTTCTTTAAAGTCAGTTAAGATCAATGATTAATTTCATGAGGATAGGTTTATTAATTTTTGAATAAAGGTGAGATATTGAAAAAGTGAGACCTTGAACAAGAAAGGGGGATTTAATTTATGTTTTTAGCTCCAAAGCCGGATAAAGAGGAGTTTAGAGAGATTATTTTGAGGGAAAAAGTTTCTTCCCAGGTTCACTTGATTGAACTTCATATCGATGTTGAAGTTATCAGGTATTTTACTGAAAAATGGGGTCGAAAGTGGGTAGAGCCATCGCTAGCGAAGGGTAAAGAATCTCAAAAAGAGGTTCTCAAGAATTACCTGGAGTGTTGGTATCGACTTGGCTATGACTATGTCCGATTGACCAGTGATTTTCGTTTCTCTGCCGGTTTGTCTTTTATTTCTTCCAAAAGAGAAGGAGAAGATACAGCTTTACTTTCTCGGGGAACAAGACATTGGGTAGAAGAAGGAAAGGGAGTAATAAGTTCTTGGGAGGACTTTGAGAATTATCACTGGCCTTCTCCAGAAGAGATGGATTTGTGGCCTCTTGAATTTGTATCTCAGAATTTACCCGAGGGAATGGGAATTCTGGTTGTTTTTTCTCCAGGAGTTTTTGAGGTTCTCTCTAATGAACTATTTGGGCTTGAGACATTTAGTTATCTCTTATATGATGACCCCCATTTGGTGGAAGCGGTAGCCAATAAAGTAGGAGAATTAATTTACCGGGCATACGAAAGAGTTGTGGGTTTGGATAATCTACTGGGATTTTTTCAAGGGGATGATATGGGGTTTAAGAAAGGCACTCTTATTTCTCCTGAAGCATTAAGAAAGTATATTTTACCCTGGCATAAAAAGTTTGCTCAACTGGCTCATAGCCATGGGTTACTTTATCTTCTTCATAACTGTGGGTATTGTGAGCCAATAATGGAAGACCTGATTGAAGAGGTAAAAATTGACGGCAAGCATTCTTTTGAAGATGAAATAATGCCAGTTACTGAATTTAAGGAAAAATATGGAGATAGAATTGCAGTGTTGGGGGGAGTAGATGTAGATAAGCTCTGCCGGTTAAACGAGGAACAGTTACGCCAGTATGTGAGAGATATTTTGGAAAAATGTGTGCCTGGTGGGGGATACCTTTTGGGTTCAGGGAATTCTATTACCAACTATATGCCGATAGAAAATTACCTCATTATGTTAGATGAAGGAGCTAAGTATGGAAGGAGCTAGTACTGTTAAAAAACAGAAAGTGAATAATCATGCGAGAGATGTTTGATGCAATTGGAGTGGGACATGTCTCTGTTGATTATTTAGGTATTATTCCTCGTTATCCGGGTTTGGACGAGAGAATGAGAATAATGGAGCTTCAGCGCCAGGGGGGAGGGGAAGTAGCTACTGCGCTAGTAACCTTAGCTCGATTGGGAGCTTCAGTTTCTTTTGTAGGAAAGGTTGGAGACGATGAACTCGGTTCTTTCACTCTTTGTGAATTTGCAAAAGAGGGAGTTGATACCAGTCATATTGTGGTAGAAAGAGGCTCTTCTTCTATTTTAGCTTTTTGTCTTGTAGAAAAAGAAAGTGGGAAAAGAACTATTTTCTGGTATAAAGAGCTGAATCCTTTTACTGAAAAAGATTTAGATAAAGATTTTCTTCTTTCGGGAAGAATTCTTCATCTCGACCACCATGAGCCGGAAGTAGCCATAATGGCTGCTTCTCTTTTTAAACCTTCGGGAAAGACCATAGTTCTTGATGTTGACTCCCTTGATCCTGGAGTAGAAGAACTGTTGAGATTAGTAGACGTAGCTATTGGATCAGAAAATTTAGCTAGATTTTTTAATGAAAAAGATTACTTTGATGCTGCAAGGAAAATTGCCCAGTATGGTCCTAAAATAGTAGTGCTTACCTTGGGAGACAAAGGATGCTTGTGCTATGGAGATAATCAATCTTTCATCGATCCAGGGTTCAAAGTAAAGGTAGTGGATACTACAGGATGTGGCGATGTTTTCCACGGAGCATTTATTTATGGGTTATTACAAGGGTGGAATCTCAGGAAAATTGCTCGTTTTTCTAACGCAGTAGCTGCTATAAAGTGTACCAAATTAGGGGGGAGAGCTGGAATTCCCACCCGTAAGGAGGCTGAAGATTTCCTTACAGGTGGGAGCTAATTTTAGCCTTGGTTTAGAAGAAAGGTATATTTCTATTGTCTTAGCAGATAGTTTTTTATAGGAGTACGGCAGTTCTTTTTAGTTATTTGTTATAATACTTGAAAATAATATAAAAAATAAATTTCATTTTAAGGAGGAAAAAGAAATGAAGATAGGAGTGTTTTTGGTGCTTTTTCAAAATGAGCCTCTGGAAAGGGCTCTTGATTACGTTAAAAATATAGGAGTAGAAGCGGTGGAAATTGGCACCGGAGGATATCCAGGCAATGCTCACTTAAACCCAGAAGAAGTCCTTAATAAGGAGGATGAGATTAAAAAGTTAAAAGAAGCGGTAGAATCCCGAGGGCTGGAAATAAGTGGTTTGAGTTGCCATGGTAATCCAGTTCATCCCAATAAAAAGATAGCAGAGAGACATAATCGGGATTTTGAGAATACAGTTCTTTTAGCTGAAAAATTGGGGGTAAAAAATGTGATTACTTTCTCTGGTTGCCCTGGTGATTCAGAAAATTCTCAATACCCCAATTGGGTTACTTGTCCCTGGCCCAATGATTTTTCAGAAGTGGTTAAGTGGCAGTGGGAAGAAAAGCTAATTCCTTATTGGAAAAAGGCTGGCCAATTTGCTCAAGATCATGGAACTCGGGTGGCTTTTGAGATGCATCCTGGTTTCTGTGTGTATAATCCTGAGACTTTATTGAAAATCCGCAGCGCGGTTGGAGATGTAATCGGAGCTAATTTTGACCCCAGCCATCTTTTCTGGCAGGGGATAGACCCTCTTTTAGCTCTCCGGTCCTTAGAAGGTGCGGTTTATCATGTTCATGCTAAAGATACCAAAATTGATCCTAAAAATAGTCTAGTAAATGGAAACTTAGATACTAAACCCTACACTCGGGAAAGTGATAGGTCTTGGATATTTCGAACTATTGGTTACGGACATGATTTAGGTTTCTGGAAAGATTTTGTGAGTACCTTGCGCCTCATCGGCTATGATGGAGTTTTATCTATCGAACATGAAGATTCTCTTATGTCCGGAAAAGAAGGATTTGAAAAAGCAGTAGCTCTCTTAAAAGAGGTAGTGATTAGGGAAAAAATTGGAGAAGCTTGGTGGGTGTAATTTTTTTTGAGAGTGCCTGTTCATTTTTACGAATTTAGGGAGTTGAAGATTGACCATAGATATTAAGAGAGTTTATAATGAGGCCCGTGAAAGTGATGGTTTTAGAATACTAGTAGATAGACTTTGGCCTCGAGGTCTAAATAAGGAAAGGGCAAATGTAGACCTATGGTTGAAAGATATTGCCCCCAGCGAGGAATTGAGAAAGTGGTTTTCTCATGACCCGGCAAAATGGGATGAATTTAAGCAAAGGTATTTCCAGGAGTTAGACCACAAAAAAGAGTTGGTTTCAATCATTATTCAAAAAGTAAGGGAAGGGAAAGTTACCCTTTTGTATGCGGCAAAGGAAGAAAAATTTAATAATGGAATGGCTTTATAGTATCCCGCAAAACTGGTTAAAATATTAAAACTTTTAAAAAGTAAATTACACCGGAAGTCAAAAACTCAAGGTCGTTACGCTGGGGTGTTTTTTCCCAGCGTTATAGTTTGTAGTCTTTATCATCTATTGTGCCTTTATCTTACGTCGTAGACAGTGAGGGATACTATAGCTTATCCAGTAGTCTTTTGCTTTTATTTTTTGTTTCTTTGTTCTTTGTCTTTTGGGGGGTTATAAGGGGGTTTACCCCCTTATAGTTTATTATTATGTATCAGGTAGGCTCACGATGACAGTCAATTATAATTAGTTTTGCGGTTAACTATAAAAGAGTATATTAAGGCTGAAATGAGATAAAATTTACAAATATTCAAGATGATATGGTGGTTGGTTGTCCGGTGATAAAAAGTTAAATAGGAGGTAAGTATGTCTAAATCTAAAGAGGAGCTTTATCAGGAACGTTTGAAGAGGTATACCAAAGCAATGCAAAATGAGAAGCCAGATATGATTCCCCTTCGTCCCTTTGTAGCCGAGTTTACTGCTCTTTATGCTGGCTATACCTGTCAAGAAGTAACCCACGACTATGAGAAAGCTTTTTTGGCGGCCAGAAGATGTGCTGCTGATTTTGATTGGGATGCAATAGTGGGTAATATGGTATATGTGTGGACTGGTTTAACTCAGGCTATTAATCTTACCTACTATGCTACTCCGGGTATTGATATCCCTCCTGATGTAGGTTTTCAGTATCGAGAACCTCCAGAAGAGAAAGCCTTTATGAAGCCCGAAGAATATGATGACCTAATTAAAGACCCTACTGATTACCTTTTTAACATTTGGCTTCCTCGGGTTTCTCAGGATATTGTTCCTCCAGGAGAGCCAGTTACTTTTCGTCATAACCTGGCTTTCTTAAAAGGAGGGATGGCTATGATACAGTATTTTGATGCCTTAGGACGACAAAACCAACTTTTGCGAGAAGAAACTGGAACAGTTTCTGCTATCTCCGGCATATTAAAAGCTCCTCTAGATATCTTAGCTGATAAATTACGGGGATATTATGGCCTGGCTCGAGACTTAATGGAGCGTCCCGATAAAGTTTTAGCTGCTTGTGAAGCCTTAATGCCTCATCTTTTTCAAGTGGCGCTCTCTGGAGCAGACCCAGAAAAGAATGTTCCGGTGGCTATGTGGATGCACCGTACTTGTGTTCCTTTTATCAGCCCTCAGCATTTTCAAGATATCTATTGGCCTACTACTAAACCTATTTTGGAAGAACTGTGGAATAATGGCCATCAAACTCTCCTTTATGCCGAAGGAAACTGGGATTTTCATCTCTCTGCTTTCCGGGAGCTGCCAGCAGGAAGTGTTATCTTCCATGCAGATAGAAGTAATATATTCGAAGCTCACCGGATTTTAGGCGATAGGTTCTGCATAAGTGGGGGTATTCCCAACACTCTTTTGTCGATAGGAACACCTGAGGAAGTTCGAGACTATTGTAAAAAGGTTATTGATGAAGTGGCTCGAGATGGGGGCTACATTATGGATGCTAGTGCCATCATTCAGAATGATGCTCGAGTGGAGAATGTTAAAGTGCTGACTGATTTTACTCGAGAGTATGGTCAATATTAGGAGGATCAAATGGAAGAAATAAAGAGAAAGCCGGGAGTTTGCATTCCCTGGGAGGAAAAAGTTAAAGAACTACCCCCTTTAAGCGGAGACCCAGAGTTAGTACGCCGAGTTTGGGAAGAGGTTGATTTTCTGGGTTATTTATTTATCTGGCACTGTTTGGTCTCTTTTTAGGGAGATTGTTCCAGAATAATTCCTTGATATTTATTCAAGATTTCCTCCCTCCAGGAGAAAAATTTTTCCTCAATCTCTCTCTGGAGTATGGGGTCTTTTCCTCCTTCTTGAAGGAAGGTGAGGAGAAGCTCTTTTATTTCCTGGGCCTCTTTATCAGGAGGAGAAAGCTTTTCTGCTTCTGAGGGAGAAGGGGGAAAATCTAATTTTATCTTTAAAAGTATTCTCTGCGTTTCATTATGAAAATTAATAATTTTATCTATAGATGCTCTTCCTGAAGCCCAGTTGGGGATAAAAAACGTTAGTAGAGTAAGACCCACAAAGGCAATCATTGCCCAGTAAAACACTTCTTCTAAGATTCTTTTCCACCGAATTCGAGAAGTACCAGGGCTCACTATCCACCCTAAAAGCATGCCACTGAGCACACCTCCCACGTGAGCAGCGTTATCGATAGCCGGAGAAAGCGCGCCAATGAGCAGATTAATAACAATAAAAGGTAAAAGACTCATTCCCATTTGGTTAAGAGAAGTATTGCGGTATTTTAGGCCACTAGCAAAAATCGCTCCTGCTAAACCAAAGATAGCTCCGCTTGCTCCTACACCCACCTGGGAATAATTTAGTAAATAAGATAGAATGCTACCACTTATTCCTGAAATGATATAAATGCTAAAAAATTTACGATAGCCATATATTTCTTCCGCCATATGTCCTAGATAGTAGAGTGCATATAGATTGAAAAACAGATGCCATATATTTCCATGAAGGAAAATGCAGATAAGAAGCCTCTGCCATTCTCCACTAGCGATGAGAGGGCCAAATTTGGCTCCCCATCGTAATAAGTTACTCAAAGTAAAGCCACCACTAAAAATAGTGGCTAAGAAAAATAAGATGTTGAAGACGATTATGTAATTAACCATCAGCCTTGAGTAGCCGTTTCAAAAGCTTCTTCTAATTCTTTTCTTATTTTTTCATCACTCTTTACGTAATTGTTGATTTCGCTGCTTAGCTTAACTAAGATATATAACCAGTAAATAGAAGCAGTGATAGCGCTTAAAATTATAAAAACTATTATGTTGCGTCGAGGGATGCGATAAACCTCGCCGGTAATAGCTGCTCCTTTTCTCTCTTTTAAGTAACTATAAACTTTATTTTTGAGGTCGGATACTTTGCTTGTGGACCTAAAGATATTATTAATGTAAAGGGCTAGGAATATAAACCCTAGTAAATTAAGGAGAAAAGCATACCAGCCGGTAAAAAGGCCAATGACATACATTGCTAAGTATACCCAGTAAGGCCACGTGGGGATGATGAGCTCTTCTATTCGATTGGCAAAAAAACCTATTTCTCCCCGGAGAGGGTCTTCTATACGTTCTTTAAGATAAGAAAAAGTTTGCTGGGTGTTTTTTAAATTTTGGTTAATTGCCGCTGACCACTGATAAAGAACCACTGCCTGCAGAATGGCTCCAATAGCTCCAAGGCAAGCAACCATCAGCCAATAACTAAGAGCTCCCCACACTTTTCCACTGATAAACATCAATCCCCCTGCGAACCCCAATAAAACTGAAAGGATAACAAAAACTACTGCCAAAACTGCCGCTACTATACTTACCCCCTTTTCTTCCAAAAATTGGGATATTACCACATCTGACCCCCCTTTACTTTATTTTTCTCATTTTAACATTTAATTCTTAAAATACAGAGGTTTTTCTTAAAAATGTAGTTATTTTTTTGGAATATAGTTAACTGCAAAAACCCATAGTAGTTAACCCCTATCGTAAGAGTCATAAAGCGGTCCCCGAAGTAAACTTTAAAGACAACGCAATAGAAAAGATTAGGAATGTTTGGAGCAATTTAGTAGGTTTTACGGGAACTATAATCTGAAAAGATTGTTGCTTTCTATACAGTTAAAGAAGAAACCTTGGAGAAGGAACTCTGAGTTCCTTCTCCAAGGGATAAGCTCATACTTGAAAGGTGGCTACTAATTCTTTTAGTTCTTGAGCCAATTGAGCCAGAGATTGAGAAGCAGAGGTAAGTTCTTCTAATGAGGCGCTTTGCTCCTCAGTAGACGCAGAAACTTCTTGTGAAGAAGCAGCGTTTTCCTCTGATACTAAAGCCACTGAATTCATAGCTTTGCTTACTGCCTGAACACGATTATCGATTTCCTGAATCATTTGAGCGTTATCCTCAGAAAGAGCTGCTACCTCCTCAGCACTTTTCTCTGTGACTTTTTGAGAATTCTTTGCCTCTGTAAATACTAAGTTTAGATTATTAACGCTTTGGATTACTTTCTGGATAGTGATGAGGATATTCTGGAAATTCTTTGCCACTTCTTCTGATTCTTTTACTCCCTCTTGAACTCGGTCTTCGGCTCTTTCCATTCTCTCTACTGCCATTTGAGTATCATTTTTTACTTCCCCGATTAATTTTGAAATCTGTTGAGCGGCCTGAGCTGATTCTTCAGCTAATTTTCGGACTTCATTGGCTACTACAGCAAATCCCCGCCCTGCTTCTCCTGCTCGGGCGGCTTCAATAGCTGCGTTTAAGGCTAAGAGATTGGTTTCTTCGGCAATTCCAGTGATTAAATCTACAATTTTACTTATTTCCTGGGATCTCACTTCTAGTGTGGAAATAGATTGAGCTACTTCTTGAGTTACCTGAGAAATGACCTTGATGTTCTGAGCTAGAAGAGAGAGAAGCTCTTGCCCTTTTCGAGCTTCTTTTTCACTATTTTCTCCTTCGGTGCTGGTTATCTTCATAGCTTGTTCAATCTCTGAAAGAGAAAGCTGATTTTTTTCCAGCCCCTTTTTCATTTCTGCTATTAAGTTAAGGTTTCTCTGAGTAGCTTCGCTAAGCTGGTGGGTAATTTGAGAAATCTTCTGAGTCTCTTGGTTAATGGCTTCTAACTCAGTGCTTTGTTCTGTAGAGCCTTGTGCTACTTGACTAATAGTCTTAGCAATCTCTTCAGTGGCTTTAGAAATCTCCTCAATAGAAGAAGACAACTCCTCACTCGAGGAAGCCAGAGTAGAAGAAACTCTCAACACCTGGCTCACGATATCTCGAAGTTTTTGAATCATAGAGTTGAAACTGTGAGCTACTTGCCTCATCTCGTCTTTACTGTTTATTTTTATTTCTTGTCGGAGGTCCCCTCTTTCTACTGCTTCACAACCCCGGGCTAAGCTCCGGACAGGAGCTAAAATGCTGCGATAGAGAAGAATGGCAGAGATTAACCCCCCAATTATAGCTATGAGACCTACTAAAAGTAGAGTGTTCTGAACTCGGCCTATATTGGCGACAATAGCACTAACTCCCTGTAGTGAGGCTTTCTCATAATATTGGACAATTTGCTCTAAAACCCCTCGGACTTGATTTAATGCCGGGATGGTGGTTTGAACATATTCAGAAAGAGCTTCTTCTTTTTTTCCTTGGGATAAAAGCTGGTTAACAGTAGTTGCTGATTGGTGGAGCTTCTGGTGAGGTTCAACGAGCTGAGATAATAAACTTTTGACCTCTTCTTCCTCTATTTTTTGACCTTCATTAGCTAGCCATTTTCCTAAATTACATTTAGTGGGGTCTGTTTCTCCTTTGAATTGTTCTCCTGTAGCTATAGAAAAGGAAAGTTGCTCCTGCCAAAGTAAGTGGTCAATTTCTCGCTGCAAGATAGAAGTCCGGTTATTGTGCAACTGGGAAAGAATATGAGAGGCTTTGTTAGCCTCATTAATAGAGTAGTACCCCAATCCTACTGCTATTAATAGGAGGATGATCAACAATCCAAACCCTAGCAGTAATTTCCCTCGCAGCGACAAACTCATTGTTCTCGCTCTCCTTCTTTTTCTCTCTCTATTTCTTCTTTCATACTTTGCAAAGCTCCTTTTTCTTCCTTGGTTAACACTTTAGCTAAATCTAAAAGGATAAGAAGCTTATTTTCTAATTTACCTACTCCTTTTATGTATTCAGTATCGATAGAAGAGATAATGAGAGAAGGAGATTCTATTTTGTCTTCACTAATTCTTAACACCTCATCTACGGCATCTACAATCATTCCTACAGTATGAGGGGGAACTTCTACTACTACAATTCTCGTATTTTTAGTTTCTTCCCGGGGTGGAAGATGGAACCTCTTGCGGAGGTCAATCACTGGTATTACTCTTCCCCGTAAGTTAATCACTCCTTCTACAAAATCTGGAGCTCCAGGAACTTTAGTAATAGGTTGCATACGAATAATTTCTTCTACTTGAGAAATGTCCACTCCATAAGTTTCTTCTCCCAACTGAAAAGCTACTAATTGGAATTCTTGAGGCAAGGTTCTTCCCTCCCTTTTTTATAGATTACGGTTTTACGCTGCCAATTATAAAAAGAAACTAATCCTTCTTCTTCCATATGAAGAATGACCTCCCAAACATCCGCTATTTCCACATTTAACTTCTGGGCTAAATCTTTTAAGAATATTGCTTCAGAAAAAGAGTCCCAGACTTTTTTTTCTAGTTCCTCACGCAACTTTCTTTCAGACACCGAGTTATTCCTTCCCCGATGAATCTTTTTCTTCCTTTCTTCCTGGAGAAGAACTTTGGTTTGAAAGAGGAACAACTAATACACTTCGATATTTAAATAATGCTGTCTGGTTGTTTTTTACCTGTATCATATTTATCTACCTCTCTTATAATTATATCGGCAGTTTCTTCTAAAACTTTAGAGGCTGAGGATTTTTTCTTTCTTAGAAGGAGCAATCTGGCAGCGAATTCTTTGTATCGCTGGAATTCGCGTTTTTGAATATTATCTCTCAAGGCATAAAACTCTTCCCAATGAGAAATAACTTATTTTGGCTCCCTTTTTTTCATACCCTCGCCGATAGGGATAACCTTTAGTAATAGTATCCTATCTATTGTGGCCATTATTCGAGGCTCTAAAATAACAAATTTTTGTAAGATACCTAAGAGTTTTTGAATTCCCCCTATGCAGATCTAGCCCATCGTCCTACAGAAATTATAGTATCCCTAAATGTTTGACATCTTCTAATTTTTGGTGGAATTTGTTTTTTTTAAAGTTTTTAACATTTTAACCAGTTTTGCGGGATACTACAATTTCTCGGTGGTCTTTTATTTCTTTGCTCTTGGTCTTTTGAGGTAGCATTACCCATATGTAGTCTGGACATAAGATGGAGGTTTTTGCTGGTCTTGGCCATCCCCTCCCAAGGTCAATCGCGGTGACAAAAAAGAAAGAGGTTGATAGGGGGGGTTTGCCCCCTTATTGTTAGTGTTTCTTCAAAAGAGCGAGGGAAAAGTAGGGTAGGTGAAGGAGACGCTTAGGCAAAGGATAGATTTTTTCGCAATTTGTGGATAGGTTTTCTCCTACCCATCCCCTGGAGAAATTTTCAAAGTATAAGCTCTTCTGCTTAAGAAGGGAAGCGGCTTTGTAAATCACACAAGTATCTGAGTTATTAAGAAGTATTTTCGTTTGCTCTTTTGAAGCGGTTCCGGGTATAATGCTCACTATTTCCTCACCTTGAGCAAGGGGAACGCCGAGATGAGCACTCATCACCTGGTGAGCGCTAATTCCTGGAATTATTTTTATTTCTAAAGCCGCTTTTTCCTCAACTTCTGAAAAAATTCTAAAAAAAGAACTGTATAATGTGGGGTCTCCAATTACCAAAAAGGCAGCTTCTTCAGAAGGGTATTTGGTAGCTTCTTCAGCAACTATCTGGGATAATTCATAAAAATCTTCGTTAAAACAGAGATTTACCACTCTACAATGAGGGGAAAGATAAGACTGTACTACTTGATAAGCTCTGCTTGAAGATTCAGAACCCATCAAAGGAGCAAAAACCACCTTTACTCTTTGTAAAACTTCGATGGCCAAAAGAGTTAGTAATTTAGGATCACCTGGCCCTGTTCCCACTACCCACATTCTCAAAGTAGATACCCCCTTTCTACTAGAATAGTTTTTCCTTCCACTTTAGCACAAGAAGGAGCAATTATCAGTGTACATTGCATATTTACATAATGAGGTTCAAGCTCTCTAAGAGGCACCACTTCTGCTTCTCCTGAAGCCCTCACCAAACCTACAGGTACGCTATCACCACGGTATTTGGCAAAAATGGATTTCAGAAAAGTTACTTTTTCTTCTTTGCCTCGCTCTACCACATTATAAATAGCTACTGCGAGTTCAGTTGCGGCAAGATATTCGAGATCTCTTTGGATTTTTTCCCAAGGTACTAGGTAATCGCTCAAACTAACAGCGGCAAAGCCACTTACTAGCGGCGACCCTAACCTTGAAGCAGCATAAAGACAGGCACTGACTCCTGGAATTATTTTCCAGGAAATCCCCCTTTGTGAAGCAATCTCAAGTGTAGGAGAAACCATCCCAAACACCCCCACATCACCACTGCTAACCAGGGAAACTCGATTTCCTCTCTCAGCTAAAGAAATGGCAAGCTCTGCTCGTTTTACTTCCTCTCCCATCGCTGAATAGTTTCTAAGTATACGGCAATGTAAATGTGGCGGTATCAAATCGAGATATTTATGATAACCCAGAATCCACTCACTATCCTCAAGTGCTTCCCAAGCTTGGGGAGTAAAATTTTTATTACCTTCTATACCTAAACTGACCAGATACAATAAACCCTCCCTGCGCCACTTCTTTCTGCCTAGCGCTAGAGTGATACCGGGATAGACAGCTTTTTCTACCAGAATTTTGCATCCCCGCAAAATAAGAGCTGGTTCAGCTAATCCAGGGATATTGAGGTGTTTCTGTGCACAAGGAGATTGGAAATTACCCTCCACCTGACGTAATTCTTCTTCGCTAACTCCTTCTATTGTTACCCCCCACTTTTCACTAAGCGCAAGTAAGCTCTGCTTTTTGCGCTCTAAAGTTACTATTTCTTCGAGAGAAGCCAAAGAATAGGCATTTTTGTCGAAAAAATCCTGAATGGCTTTTTCTATTTCTTCTGTAGAAATATTTTTCCTAAACCCAATGCCCAAAACAAGGGTTTTGGGACGTATGGCGACCCCTTCACTTCCTTTGAGTATTCGCTCTCCGAAAAATAAAAATTCCTCACCGGGAGCTTCTTCTTTCCACTCCCTTAATCGATAGCCTGGAAAAGCAGGGGGACAGAAAGGAGGGTCAAAAAAGAAATCTACTTCTTTTCCTTGAACTATGTGCTCCATTATTTTACGGAGAGTTTTTCTATCTCCTTCAAGTTTTCCACCTATTCTCGTAGCCACTTCCTCAGGAGAAAAAAGACCACGTTCGTCAGATGCAGTAGTAATTACCGCCTGTGCTCCTATAAAATGGGATAAAGAACGAGCCAGGACATTAATTCTTTTTTGATGTCCACCGCATAAAGCAATGCAGAAGTTTCCTTTTGAATCCACTACCATAATTCCAGGGTCGCTCATTTTATCTTTCAGAAGAGGAGAAAACAAGCGGACAGCAATACCTAAACTACCTATTAAAATAAAAACATCTGTTTTGTCCCAGAGTTCTGCAATTTCCTCAACCCTAATATTAACTACTTCTGCTCCTTTCTCTTTGGTAAAAAATTCTTTTATTTCTGTAGAAAGAGAGTTATTCGGTAAAACTTCTATTATTGACATTCTCATTTCCGGTTTCCTCCGTAGAGATAAGAACGTTGCCCCTTTCCTTGTAGGAAATCTCCCACTAGAATTATGGCACTTCTTTTGAGGTTGTATCTCGTTATCGTGTCCGAAAGTTCTCCCACGGTGCTCTCTATTACCAATTCGTCTGGCCAGGTTACATGGTATAGAATGGCACAAGGGGTATCAGTAGGAAAAGCGGTGAGAAGTTCTTGCTTTACTACCTCACTCATCGCCACACTTAAGAGAATAGCCATTGAGCTATGATGTTGAGCTAGCTTTGCCAGGTTTTCCCCGGGAGGCACTGGTGTTTTGCCGGCACAGCGGGTAATAATAAGGGTCTGGGAGACACCAGGAATGGTATATTCTCGCTTTAACTTTGCAGCAGCAGCAAAAACCGATGAAACCCCGGGGACTATTTCTACCTCTATACCCAATTGTTCAAGAACACTAATTTGCTCATTGATAGCTCCAAACACGGTAGGGTCTCCTGAGTGCAACCTGACTACTCTTTTATTCGCCCTTGCCTCCGACGCTATATAGCCAATAATTTCCTCTAAGGAAAGAGATGAACTGTCAATTAGAGTTACCTGCGAAGGTGCAAAATCTAAAATGGCGAGATTAATAAGAGAACCAGCATAGATTATACAATCGGCCTGTTCAATACACTTTTTCCCTTTGAGGGTAATTAGTTCAGGGTCTCCCGGCCCTGCTCCTACAAAATGGACTTTAGTCATATTTTTTTACCCCATACTACAAAAATACTGTTTAAGGAATGAGCCATCCTTCTTCCGGCTCTTTTCTCAAAACGAGTGATACTTTGTTCTACCACCTCAAGATTTTCAACTGCTATTTTCTCCATAGTATGAACTCCTTCCTCTAGGGTTTCTAAAGTAAGCGCGGTGAAAGCTATAATGCCTCCTTTATTTAAGTAAGAAAAAGATTGTTCTAGGATTGCTGGAAGGTGACCACCACTACCTCCTATAAAAACTCGGTGATATGCTTCTTGAGGAATAGCTTTAGGAGCTTCGCCTTTGATGGGACGAACATTAGTTATTTTAAAGCGCTTCAAATTTTCTCGGAGAAAGAACAGGGCATATTCATCGCGTTCCACAGCAAACAGTAGGCCTCCGCTCAAGCGCCTGGCTATTTCTATCGTGAGCCCACCTGCTCCACTACCTACTTCTAAGACTTGCATGCCAGGAGTAAGTTCCAGAGCCGAGACAAGCAGCATTCGAGTTTCCTTTTTAGTCAGAGGGACTTTATCTCTCAGAAACTCTTGGTCTTCAATAAAAGCAATTCCTGAGGGAGGACAGGGAGCAAGATAAATAATGTGAAAGCGACGGTCGTCAAGTTGGTTTCGAACCTCTTCTATCTTTCCTTTTATTATTTTCTCACCCGGTAGAGAAAGGTCGCTACCTACTACTATTTCAGATAGAGGGCGAAAATGATGGATGATAGCCAGTACTTCTCCGGTTTTTTGGGCATCTCCACTTAAAACCAATCCTCCCCTTCCTTCTTCTAGTAGGAAAATCAACTGGGAAAGGTCTTCTGTAGCATGAAGATTGAATAAAGAAAGCCGGTCCCAGGATATTCCTATGCGAGAACAGAAATATTGAAAAACGCTAACTCCTGGAATTACCTCTTTTATCCATTCGGAGGGAAGGCATTTTATAAGGCTAAAGAAAGTTGGGTCTCCGGAGAGCAACAGTGCTACTTCGCCATATTGTCTGTGAAGTTCACCAAGAAGCTGGAGCATATCGGAAACTTTGTTAGGAAGAGCAACTGTCACTTTCGAATGGGCAAAACGTTGAATAAAGTCTTCCCTACCTACTAATACTTGTGCTTTTTCAAGACACTGATATGCCTGGAGGGTTAGTAAAGATAGATCGCCAGGTCCGGCGCCAATCACTATAAGCCAGCTCAACCTCATCCCCTCCCTAACACTCCAGAATAAAGGGAAAAAATAATGCTTTCTACCTCTAATACTCCTCTTGCTCGTTCTTGAGCTTTATAGGAAATACTTCTTGCTAACTGGAACCAAAAACTGGGTGAGCCTTCCCATTGAGAAATAAGTAAAACTACTTCTTCTGAAGTGTTAGCTTCCCATACCTTGTCCCAAAAATTATGAGGTAAACCAGCTTTTACCAGATGAGCAAAAAGAATCTCCCGCCGGGCATCAGCAATCGAGTGATGGGTATCAAAGATACCTCCAGCTACCTTTAACATTTTGCCCACCTGGCCTAGGAGGATGATTTTCTTCGCTCCTAGCTCTTGACATGCCTCTAGAGCAAAACCCACTGAATCACTAATTTTCACAATTTCCTCTTTTGCAAATCCCAATTCCAAAGCTTTGGCATAACCATAATTACCGGGAACTAAACACAGTGTCTTTTTATTCATCATTACACATTGTTTAATATGCAAATATACTGTTTCCCGAAAAGCCTGATGGGACATAGGGAGGACCAAACCTGTAGTACCAAGGATGGAAAGACCATCTTCCACTCCAAGAAGCGGGTTACAGGTATGCTTTGCTATTTCTCTACCTTGAGGAATAAAAACTTCTATCCTAACAGTGAAATGTGCCGGAAGAACTTCTTTTAAATTAGTGGCAATTTGTTGCCGAGGAACTGGATTTATAGCCCATTCTCCTACTTTTGCTGCCAGTCCGGGCTTGGTAACTTTGCCTACTCCTTCTCCTCCCTGGATAACTATTCTTTCTCCTTTTTTCTGTAGCCACATTCGCGCTCCGATTTCTATACCATTGGTAATATCTGGGTCATCACCAGCATCTTTTATGGTCAATGCTTCTATATATCCTGGTGCTGAGGATACTGAGACTGGAATCTCTCGGCGTTGGCCACAAGGTAACCAGATTTCTACTTTATCTTTTTGCTCACCAAGAAAAAAAAGTGCTGCTGCCCGCGCACAAGCACTGGCACAACTTCCTGTGCTCAATCCCGTTCTTAGCTTTTTACCTTCTCCAAGCTGATTTTCAGAATAAAAAATCATCCTTTTCTCCTCTAAACGTAGATGCCAGTAAAGCATTGATAACACTTGCCGCTATTGCACTTCCTCCTTTAGCGCCCCGTACCACCACTGTGGGAATCTCTAAAGAGAGTAACTTTTCTTTGGCTTCTGCAGCTTTCACTAGACCTACTGGACATCCTATTACCCAATCGACAGGGTAACCAGCTTTTATCTTTGTTACCAATCGTAAAAGTCCAGTTGGAGAATTGCCAAAAACAAACCCTTTTATTCCCTGAGCTACAGCAAGCTCTATAGCTGCTTCAGAGCGAGTAGAGTTGGCAGTGATTGCCAGTTGCCAGCATTCAGGAGTATTTACTACCTCCCAAAGGGCTATTTCACTTTGAGCAAGAAGATGTGGCGAAATGCCATGATAAACCATAGAAACATCACAGAAAACAGGGTATTTCTTTTTTCTAATGGTTTCCTGGAATATCTCAATAAAACCCTCTCTTATTACTACTAAGGGAGCCAAAGAGAAATCTGCGCTGGCATGGACTATGCGTTCCACGATAAAGCGTCCGTATTCAGGAAGAGCATAACAATCAAGCACTTTTTTTATTATAGAAAAACTTTTCTCTTCAATTTCCTCACCCCTCACCAAGAAGACCTCCTTCTTCCTTTTTGTTGAGCTTTCTCGAGGGCTGTGACCAATTCTTTCCCTGTGAGTGACTTATTGGGCTCAAAACACCCCTCAGAGATTAATCCTTCGAAAATACCAGCTTTGGTGGTAGCCAATACTGCGGTTTGGTCAGCACGGTTTAGAGAATCAATATCTGTCAAATAAGGGAAACTGCTTTCTGCTACTTCAAAATCAAGAAGATTGTAGAGCCATCGAGCCAATTCTATCCTGCTAAGTGGTTCATCGGGATGAAAGAAAAATTTACCGTCTTTATTTTCTGGAATTGCCGCCCCGGCGTGGATAAGAGTTTCAGCATATCTACTCGAAGGCTCTCCCCAGAACAGATCTTCACATTTTCCAGCCACATACCCTTCTCTAAAATCTTCTTTGGTAGGTAAATAAAGAGGTAACTCTAATCCCCAAACCGCTGCCTGAGCAGCCGCTGCCCGAGAAATTGTTTTCGAAAAAGCAAACCCCTGTAAATTCTTGAAAATCTCAGGATAGAGCGCCCGTGTTATCTCTTCCAGCCCCCAGGATAGGCGAGGTCCGGGCCTACTAACGATAGCTTCATCTATTACATATACTCTGTTCTCTTTTACTGCTGGAAGAGACTGAAGTTCTGGGCGTTTCAGGATACTTTTTTTAGTAATCTGATTCATTACTCCTCGTTGGGCAATATAGACATCGATTTCATGACCTACACTTAGAAGACGTTCTATGCCAAAAGAGGCAATACGAGAGTCTTTACTTACTGGTTGAGCAGAAGAAGCAACATTAATGCCACCAGCTAAAGCGATTAGCTCATCTACTAACGTTCCGGGACTTACTGTCTGATAATTTTGGGCTACACTTTCAAAGAAGACCTTCTTCCTTTTTTCTGGAGGAACAGCGCGGACTAGGGAAACAATCCTTTCTATGTCCTCGTGGAACTTTTTTGAAAGCCATTTCGCTTTTTCAGGAGTTCCAGTAATTTCTCCTAGGGTGGTGAAATAACCATCTAGATCTGCAAGACGCTCGGGGTTTAAATCAATCACTTGAATACCTATACTCTCAAGAGCTTCTATAAATCGGGGATAATCGGTAACAGCGCGGTGTCTCACCAAAACCACATCTGGCTGTAAGGCAATTGCTTTTTCTGGGTCGGAGCGATAATCGACTATTTTTTCCCGAGCTACTTCAGGAGGAAAATCACAGGAAGGAGAAACTGCTACCAACTTATCCTGAGCTTCCAAAAAATAGAGACTTTCAGTATGAGCAGTGTAAAGTGAAACTATACGATGAGCTGGTTCACCCAAAACTATCTCCTTTCCCCGGAAATCATCAATAAATACCTCAGCAGATACTCTTTGCAAAGCGGGGATAATTCCCATTGTTATGGCCGCCATCAATAAAAAAAGTTTTTTCCCACGCATACAATAATCACCTCTACTTTACTCGGTATAGAAGATACAATTCACCGCCAGGGCTTTCATAAGTGGTTACTTTTATTCCAAAAATTCTTTGGATATTGGGGGTACTCAACGCTTCTTTTTTATTCTTCCACAGCTCTACCCGACCTTCTTTAACGAAGATAATTCGATCAGCAAAAAGTGAGGCAAGATTAAGGTCATGGAGAGCCGCCACTACTAATCTCCCTTGCTGGGCTAATGATTGCGCTTTTTTTAAAAATCCAAGGGTAGAAGCAATATCGATGTTAGAAACTGGTTCATCAAGAAGTAGAATTGGTGCTTCTCGGACTAAAGCCCGCACAAAAGCCACTTTTTGGGTTTCTCCACCGCTTAGAGCAGTTACTGGAAAATCGGCAAGGTGAGATATATTTCCTTCCCGGAGATAGTGTTCGACCAAGTGATGATCTTCTTTTGAATAAGTCCAAATATTTTGAGAGAAGGGGAAACATCCGGTAAGGACTGTATGATAGACAGTGTAAGGGAAACGAACAAAAAAATCTTGGGGAACTAGAGCTACACAACGGGCGATTTCTGGTAAAGACATTTTTTTCATTTCTTTCCCCAAAAGTAAAATTTCCCCTTTTTGAGGGGAGAGAAGACCAGAAATTAAAGAGAGTAAAGTGCTTTTCCCTGAACCATTGGGGCCAAGAAGAACATAAAAAAACCCTCCTTCCAGTTTCAGGGAAACTTGCTCCAGTATCAATCTTTTCCCATAGGAAAAAGAAACCCCGTGAAGTTCAATCTCAACTTTTTCCATGGTTGCCCTGCCAGGAAATCTTTTGGACAAAAAGGTAAAAGAAAAATGGGCCACCGATAAGAGTGGTCAAGACTCCCACTGGTATTTCTACTCCAAAGCAAACTCGTACCAGATTATCGGAAACCAATAGCAATAATGCACCCCCTAGGGCTGAAAGCGGTAAGAGATAACGGTGGAGGGGGCCAAAAGCTATGCGGAAGATATGAGGTACTACTAACCCTACAAAAGCAATTACACCACCTACTGATACTGCAGCGGCAGTGCTAAGTGTAGCTATAACTAAAAGTGATAGGCGAAGAGTTCGAGTGGATACTCCTGATTGGCGTGCTGTTTTATCTCCCAGATAGAGAAGATCTAAAGCTTTAGCCGACAGAATACCTAATACTACAATTCCTAAGGCGAAAGGTAATAACCACAAGACTTCCACCGAGCGTATCCCCACTAAAGAGCCCATTAACCAAAAAACCAAGCTTCCTACTTCCTCGCCAAAAAGATGTTTGATAAAGCTTATCCCGGCAGAGAAGACCGAGCTTACGATGATTCCTGCCAAAACCAGGTTTTCTGGTTGAAAATTTCCTCTGCGTTTACTCATAGAAAGGACCAATAAAAGTGAGACAAGTCCTCCTAAAAAAGCAGGAAAAATGGGCTTAGATAATCCCAGATAGATAGCGCAGGCTCCTCCAAAAGCAGCTCCTCCAGAGACCCCGAGAGTATAAGGGCTGGCCAAAGGATTTAAGAGTAAAGCCTGAAACATACAACCTGAGCATCCTAAAATTGCACCAATCAAGAGAGAACCTAAAACCCGGGGTAGACGAATATGGAGCACTACATCGTGCCACACTTCATTAGTGGCTTCTCCTCCTAAGATTTTCCATACCTCTGAAAGAGGAATCTCAATAAATCCTTTACCTATGAAATAAACACTGAAGAATAAAAGAGCTACAAATAGTATTAAAGTGCATAACCAAGCAGAGACTTCTTGCCTGGTTATGTGTGAAGACCATCTGTTATGGTGTTCTGAGATAGAAATAGCCATCAAAGATCTTCGCCCATCTCTTTTACCGCTTAATAAAGAGCAGGGTAAAATCGACCATACTCATCTAGTCCTTGCATCATAGTTAATGAAATTCTCCTATCCCTAATTTTTATGAAAAACAAAAACCCGGCCTCTGAACCTCGCAGAGGCCGAAAAACTTTCTTTCTCAGGTCGGTCTTCTGGCTTGAGGGTTCTAACCTACTTGATGCGCCTTCCCAGCTCTTTTAGCCAGTGGCTTTCTTGCACCTTTCGTCTCCTCTCACAGCGGCGGGTCCGCACCATATTTACAATGGTTTCCCGAACACCTAAGAAAGTTACTTATTCAATTTTCTAAACTTCATAGGCATTATAACAAAGTTAGCTTAGATAGACAATGCGGTAAGAGTATAAATATCCCGCAGAATCTGTTAAATTACTAAAATTTAAAAAGTAAATTACATCGGAACTTAAAAATGGGAAATCGTTACGTAGCAAGGGACACTAATAACAAATAGGGTTTCTCTGGGAAAGAAATTGAAGTGAGTTAGTTTTTTATAAAATAGTGCTTCCTCACCATAACTTGGCGCATTACAATAATGTATCCCCTTGACGAAAAAGATAATGGTAACTTTTGAAGATTGTGTCGGGAGGATTACTAGCAAAGAAGGGGTTTATAACTCTTCCATTGACATCCCTATTATAATAGCTAAAGAATTGGAGTGTGATAAAGTGATTAAAGCAGTTATTTTTGATATAGATGGGACTATTACTGATACTAATCCTTTGTTTTTGCGGAGTATTTCTCAAACATTTCGGGAATTCACGGGAGATCAAAAACCAGAGAGCTTTTTTGTTTTTACTTTGGGAATTCCCAGTCCTGAAACGTTGAAGGCTTTAAAGATCCCTCCGGAAGTAGGAAAAGCTTTTGTGGCTCGCTGGCAGAAATTGATTCAAGAAGGTATGAGAGAAGTTCAACTGTTTCCAGGAGTTAGGGAAATAATAGAAGAGTTATATCAGGAGGGAATCAAAATGGCACTGGTAACTTCTAAGATTCGCTCTGAAATGTCTTATCAATTTAACCAATTCATGCTCAATAGTTTTTTTGAAACTATAATTTGTGCCGAAGATGCTCCTCGCTCTAAGCCCCATCCCGACCCTCTTCTTTTAGCTCTGAATAGATTGGGAGTTAAGAACAATGAGTCTATTTTTGTAGGTGATAGTATTTATGACCTTCAAGCGGCTAAAGGAGCCTTAATTCCCTTTGCTTTGGCTTCTTGGGGAGCGTTAGAATTAGAGAAAGTTTTGGAATTCCATCCTGAATTTGTTTTGAGAGAACCAGAGGATATTAGGGAAATAGTAAAAGGTAAGCGGGATTTAACCTCAGTAGTTTAAAATTAGTGGATTATAAAAGCAGTAGAAACCTTTCTTTCCCCCAGGAGGTCAGAAGGGTGATTGAGAATTCGGCCTTGAAGATAAAAAGTGGTAGAGCCTCCTCCATCCAAGTTAAGTGCATTAACTACTCGATAATTTTTTAATTCTTCTACTAACTCGAGGATAGTTAATCCCACACTGTGGACAGGATTTCTCCCATCTACTACTAAAAAAAGAATTTTTCCCTCTTCAGTTTGGGCAATAACGGTACGAGGATGTTTTTCGGTTACTACCTTTTCGTTGAAATTACCAAACGGTCCTGGCTGTCCGTTTTGGAAGAGCAGAGGGCCAGAACTCAAAATATATCTTACTTCTTTCCACTTCTCCCACTCATTTTTGGGATATATTGACATTCTAACTTTGGCTGAAGAGCCGGGGATGAGATTCTGCCACATCCATTGACTGGCTTCGCCTCTCCCCTGGAGAATAAAGCCATCAAGCGGAATAGCTGTTCCTCCTTCGCTCTTTTTGGTTTCTATAACCTTTCCCTTAACTATAATACTTTCTACTCCTTCTTGCTGGGGAGTTTTTTCTCCTAAGAAGTGGTCGTAAAAAACTAATTCTTTCCCATTATTGCGGCGGTTTATCCCAGTAATAGAATAGGTAGCACCATTACCTACTAAGGCTTGAGCCTCAAATTTTAGTTCTCCAAAAAGCAACTGATTATCTGAGGTGATACCTACGCTGTACCATCCTTCCTGAGGTTCACTGAGAATCCTCCCGTCTATCATTAAAGTTCCTAAGGGGTCACCATCTTGGGCAAAAAAGCCTGCGTTTACCGCAAAAATTGCTCCTTTTCTTTGAGCAATTTCGCTGGTTTTTTCTCTTTCTAATACTTTATCTTGAGCTAAAGCTATTTCCAGCCGGAGAGGAGAATGGGGGTCGAACAGTAACCCCAAGCTGAAAAATGGTCCCACAGGAGTGGTAGGAGTAGTAATGGGAGTAGTTTCCACTGTTACTTGGTAAGATACAAAACCTTGCTTCTGTAGCCGAGCACTAACTTGAGAGGCTTCTTCCTTGGAGTAAGGACCTACTCTTACCTTGAAAAGGTCTCCTTCTTTTTTAACTTGAGCTGGGTATCCCAGTTCTTTAAGCCAGGTAGACGATCTTTCTGCTCTCTCTTGGTCTTGAAACGCTCCTACTTGGAGCACTACTTGCCCTTTTGTTTCCGGAGTTTCTATGCTGAGAGAGGGAGAAAATCCCTCTTTCTTTACCAAAAGAGTAAGATACTGATTGATAACTTTTTCTCTTTGCCATTTTACTTCTCCTCGGGCATAACGAGATATTTTTTCTTTTAATTGAGAAAATTCCTTTATAGTGAGAGGGTCTTTGGGTCTTAGCTTCCCTTCGTTATCTCCCCCAAAAAGAGGAGGCTCTAAAGTGCAAGCGATAATCATCCACTTTTGGTCTTCTGAGGAGAGACTAGATAAATCGGAAAAAGTAATACTTTTTGTATCTACAAAGGGAAGTAAATCCTGATAAGAAAGAGCCTGAATTACCATTTTTGCTGCCTCAAGACGAGATAGGGGCTTTTCTCCTTCTCCAAAGTCAGGAATCCTCCCGGAGGGGAGCTGAAGGAGACGGGTTAATTCTTGGGAAAAACCCTTCCAGGTTACAACATCTTGAGCCTGGGCAGAAGTAAAAAATAAGGAAAAAACTACTAGCAAAAAGAATATCAGCTTTAGTTGTTTCTTTTTCATCTTTATGATTAGTTTAGCAAAAATGTTTAAAAAAGAAAAGACTAACTTTTATCTTTAATGATGTAAGTTTTTTGTTGCACGGAATTTTAAAAGTTGCTTTGGGTGATTGCGTTTAGCAAAATGCACTTGTTAGCTCTTCGCCTTCGGCACTCTCTCAAACATCTCGCAAATCCTGAATCTTTATATAAAATGGCATGTTTATGAGATATTGTGTAAAATATGGATGAGGAATCAAGGTGGAAATATTGAGCAAGGCAGATACCAGGGCGAAACTTATTGATTCCGTACTTCATGAGATTGAGTGGGCGGAAGGCCTCGTTCATGGCAAAGAAAATCGATAAAATTGCCTCTGAGATACTGAAGTCTGCAGAAGTTCTGTATGTAACATAAAATTGTTGTGGCGCAAGAATGGAGCTAAATTTAAGTTTACAGGAGAGTTGAAAGGAGATTGGTAGTAGTATGAATAGCTCGAGAGGGGAGCTCCTCGACTTTATGGTTGCGAATGCTATTTATCCTTTTTATAGCAAAAAGGGAACCATTTTCTTGAAATGTTCTAAAAGAGGGATATTAACTGAAGAAAAAAAGAAAGAAATCATTGAATACTTGAATATCAAAACCAGTAGCGAATGTGCAACATTAAGAGAGGAAATTAAAAAACAAGTAGCAGAACGCCGCACAACTCGCCCTATAAAAGAATGGATAAAGGAAGAAAGACCACGAGAAATGCTGATAAGGCTGGGAGCGGAAAATCTGCCCTTGTCCAAACTCCTGGCCATAATCCTAAGAACAGGGAAAAATGGCTCGAGTGCTGAAGAGTTAGCCCAGACTTTGCTCAACCATTTTGGGTCACTCAGAGCTATAGATGCAGCACCGATTTCTGAGCTGTCTAAGATTGAAGGGATTGGCCCTGCTAAAGCAGCTCAAATTAAGGCAGCACTGGAACTGGGTAAAAGATTTTTACAGGAGAGAGCATCAACCCGGAAGAAATTAACCAGGCCAGATGATGTGATTAACTATGTTTGTGAATATTATGCTCCTTACTTGAGAGACCAAGAAAAGGAATTTTTTAATGTAATTCTTCTGGACATTAAAAATAAACCTCTTGATAATATTGAAATAAGCAAAGGTAGTGTAAATGCTACTATTGTTGACCCTAAAGAAATTGTCAAAATGGCATCGTTGAAATCTGCATCTTCTGTAATCCTGGTTCACAATCATCCTTCGGGAGAAACTACTCCTTCTCAGGACGATATAGAATTAACCAATCGCATAGTATCGGCATGCGAGCTCCTGGGTATAAAAGTATTAGACCACATAATCATTGGCAAAAACATGGAGGACTTTTACAGTTTCGCAAAAGAAGGATTGATAGAGTGAATCAGGTAAGGGATAATGAATTATAAGACAAACCTGCGTACCTAATCCAATAATAGAGTGAAAGCTTAAGCGTCTATTCTTCTGCGTGGTTCGTGTTCTATGGCTTGAGTTGCTTATGATATAAGTAATATAGAAAAAATTGGAATAAAGCTGAGAAAAGCTATTGTAGCGAGACATTTATAGTTAACCGCAAAATCCATTATAATAACTATAAGGGGGCTCTGTCCCCCTATAACCCCCATTAAAAACAAAAAACATAAAAAGCAAAAACTACTGGGAAAGGAAAAGCGTCTCCCTCAGTGGGACAAACTCCTTTATAACCTGAATTCCCAAACTATTGTAACGAGGGAGGAGCAACTCCCATTGCAGTATAGATATCCATCTGTTTTTTAGTTATCTCCCCCCAGAGTCTTTTATGTTCTGGTTGCTCAAAGCATTCTATGACATCTAACTCATCAAGGAGACTCTGGAGAGTGTATTTCGAGAACAGGTTATTATCTTGCATCTTCTTTTTTACATAGGAAAGATAGATTAGAGCCACAAAGGTAACGAATAGCTTCCCATCCAGACTTGACTCTGAGGATACTCGAGTGCGGCGGAAGTTTAAGCGTTCTTTGAGATTCCCAAAAGCTTTCTCTATCAGGTCTTTATTCCGATAAAGCTCCAGTGCTTCTATGGGGTCTTTTACTTCATTGCTGATGAGAGCAAAATAGCCATAATTCTTTTTTGCTTCATTGATGGCTTCTTGGTTAGCTACCACTTTAGTTCCTCGCCCTGGAGTAGTAGAGATA
>ENA-UPSB01000652-UPSB01000652.1-bioreactor-metagenome-genome-assembly--contig:-NODE-652-length-52671-cov-76.327049_pt1 | contig 52671 bp, 45 predicted proteins | sample MGYA00238182_ERZ773286 | MGnify/ENA primary metagenome ERZ773286 (study PRJEB29026, sample SAMN07631240) | bioreactor metagenome | isolation source: Switchgrass digestor | place: USA: Dartmouth...
TTTTTATGTTCAATTACGTGCATTTCGCTTATTATGTATGGGTGCCGAATATAGTTACAAAATTACGTTAAATAGATAGGCCAGTATCCGCTGAAAGGATCCCATGTTATTTTTATTTTCACGTCAGGATCTTTATGAGTTGATTCTGCATATGTTATTATATTGTTTGTACCAGCATTTAGTCCTACACCAACAGATGCATATCCTGATGCTCCTGTAGCATTTCCGTAATATTTTTTATCTACACTATTCCATACAGTTATACTTAAGCTAACACTTACGGTATCATACGAGTTTGTAGATGCAGATGCCCATGTTCTATAAAAATCTTCTACTGTTAAAGAAGCAATATATTCTGTAAATGCATTTACTTTTGCAGTAGGAAGAACTAGAACATTAAGCACTATAGCTAATGACAATATACTTATTAATAACCTTTTACACTTATTAATAACCTTTTACACGCTTTCATTGAATCCCTCCTAACGTCTAATATTCGGCACCCATACTTGTAAGATATGGATTACTTCCATATACTTACAATATATAGATACCATATTATACCTTTTTTGTTAATATATATTATATATTGCTTATTTATAGTATTATGTTTTGTATATTGTGTATAATATAAATATAAACCTTTAGCTAAATATTGTCAATTATATTAAAGGATTTTAAGTAATTGACTGACAATATTTCAAATCAATCTTAACGCTAAACTTTATGAGATGAACAGATATTAAAGCAATCATGATTGAATTCTTTGAACCTAAGTGGCAATAGATCAAATATATGTGCAGGAGTAATATCTACCTTTATTGAATTTACTCTTGCAAACTAGAATTTAAAAAAACATGTAACTCTTATTTCATATTCTTGTTGGTGAAATAAATATTATACAAACATATGTTCTTGCATATAATTATTATATATTATAAACTTAAAATGTAAGTTAAAATGTAATTTAAATGTATGCTAAGTGTTTTTGATTCCATTGTGTAGGAGTTCATCTAGCTGCAAATTGGATATAGGACAACAGGGGGAAATCTGGATGTATATTGCGGTGGATGTTAATGCAACTTTTAATACAGTAGGCGATATTAAACCAATGTATATACGCCTTGAGGATAATAACCATATACTGTATGTTTATAAAATACTGGAAGTTATTTCAAAAGAAGTAAATCGAAATGGTTTACATAATTATTTTACGTTCACTTGCACTATTCAGTGCAATGATGAGATCAAGACGATTAAAATAAAATATTATCCCAGCTCCAATAAATGGTTGTTAATCAATTAATGGACTGATAGACTGCAATGCTTATCTATGATAAAATTCATAATATAAATTAACGACGGCTAAATTCATAATTGCCGTAAAAGAATTATGATATTCTTAAATAAAAGGTGAGTCATGAACAATAAATATATCTCCAGAGAAAAGCTCAGGCAAATACCTGAACTGCCAGGTATATACAAAATGCTTGATTCGAGCGGAAAGATCATTTATATTGGCAAGAGCAAAAGCCTGCGAAAAAGGGTGCAATCATATTTTACAGCTGCTCCTAAATGGGATAAGATAAATAAAATGGTTTCCCTGATTAAGGATATAGAATATATAGTCACTGATACCCATCTTGAGGCCAGACTGCTGGAATGCAGGCTTATAAAGGAATACAGACCGACCTTTAATTCCCAGATGAAAAATGACAGGGACTATTTTTTTATTAAAGTAAACAGCTATGGCAGAAATGCCAGCCCATTATCAATATCAGACAACAGAACAACAGACTGCTTCGGTCCCTTCCGGGGCAGATATGCAATGCAGGAGTTTATTGACAGGCTAAAAAGCTTCTACCCTATTATTAAGACAGAAAACAGATATGAATTTGATTATCATCTCTTTCCGTTCCAGATGGATGAGGTAAGCTTTAATTCAAACCGCTCGGTTTTATTGGAGCTTTTTACAAATGAGAATAATATCGATATTATCACGGATGCTTTTCAGGTGAAAATGGATGAGGCTGTGATTGATTTCAGATATGAGGCTGCAGCTATTTACAGAGACTTGATAGTAAAGTTTAAGTCGATTAAAAAAGGTCTAAACGGTTATAAAGATCTGCTGAATAAGAATATCGTTCTTAAGCTTCCTATTACAAATGGCCGATATAAGTTATTTTATGTTGCCAGCGGGATTATAGTAAATAGCCTGATTACCGATGGGCTTACCCAACCTTCGATTGATAATTTTATAAATGAAAGCAGACTAAAAGCTTCAGAAACTGCATTTTCCATGACAGACGATAATTCTGTAGCTGATGAAAAATCCTGGATTGATTACCGTGATATTTTGTATTCTGAAATATTAAATTTACCTGAAGAAATGGTTTAGCTGATATAATATGATAACCACAAGGCCAGGTAAAGCTCCAAGGGGTCTATTATATCAGCTCTTTATATAATGCTTTGATATTAGTTGACCATTATATCATCCTGTTATCAAACATGCCTAACTTTAAAAGCTTTTGCTCAGCTGTTACAAAAGAAAGCTAATAAAGCATCAGCTATTCTCAATTCTTGCTCCAAATGGCATTAGAGCCAGCTTGGCAATCTTGAAATGCTGCAGGCCAAAGGGTATTCCAATAACAGTTATACAAAGGATTATACCAAATACAGCCGATTCAACAGCAAGAGGAATGCCGGTGAATATAAGCCATACTATATTCAGCAGCAGGGAGCCTGCCCCACCACCATACTTTACCTCTTTACCAAAGGGAAAGAAGCTTAACTCGGCAAACTTAAAGCACTGCAATCCAATCGGTATACATATAATCGTAATACACCATAAGACTCCGGCCAACAGCCAGGTCAGTCCGCTTAAAAAGCCTCCGCATATAAACCACACTAAATTACCCAGACATCCCATTTGATTAATCTTTCCTCCTGATTACACTTCCTTGATATACTATACCCTCAAATAATGAGATATGACGTATTGTATCATGAAAATAAGTTTCATTGCAATAAAATATAACCGGTATCGACATAATTGACATAATGGTATTTGCACACCTGCTATACTGGTGCTAAATAGTTTTTACAAGGTGTTACTATTTCATGAATTTAATAAAATATGGGAACCTGCTTTTTCTTAGCCGTTCCCAAGTAAATCCGCTCCCCCAAAGCTATAGCATATCAATTCTAACTCAGCAGAACAATACCTTTAAACTACAGACTGCCTCTTGCTTCCTTCCAGTCAACCAGGAGATTATACCGCTCCGTCTTAAACATCAGGACACAATAATTCGGATCCTCCGGCCCGCTAAAATGATTTTCCAGGCCTTCATACCACATCTCTTTTTTGACCTCAGGATCGGTTATTATCTCAATAGTTCCCTCAAGTGTAATGTTGTAATCATCCGCATTAAAGCAAATGCTGGCCTTATTGCATTTCCTTATTCTGTTGGGCTTATTTGCCCCGATACCTGTGCAAAAGCTAATCCAGCTGATACCATCTGCCTTGGATGCTGTTATTGTTGAAGCTGTAGGGTATCCGTCAAAATCAATCAATGCCATCGTGCAATATGTACCTGAACCTACTCTTTTTTGTACTATTTCTCCTGCTCTTGCTATAATCTCCTGATTCATAGCTTCTCCTCCTGGTTTTATAAAATACTGAAATAAAGAACCTGCTGTCTGAAATTTTAGTCACACCTTCTAATATATTATACCGAACAAATATTCGTATTGTCAAATAATTTTACCAAAAAGAAATTAATAACCTTAATTTATCCCTGGCACCATATTTCATTTTCAGTACAGTTTTTCATGGCTATTATCACAGATGCTGCAGGACTGGATTGCGCCCATACTGTGCGCATAATAAAAAGCAGGCAATAATTTGTATCCTTTTACTGCCTGCAAAATTACAATTTATATATTTAACTTATCTGGCACTATATCCGATAGCCTTCTTCGGACATGCCGCAGCACAGCTGCCGCATTGGATGCAATCAGGGTGACTTAGCAAATCACCTTTATATTCATATGGAAGCAAATCAAGCGGACAGCTCTTGGCACAAAGTCTGCAGGAAACGCATGAGGAGGAAACCTTAAGTAACCGGCTGCTTTTTCTTTTTCTGCTTATAAAGGAGGCTATTGTTCCCATCGGGCAGAAGCTGCACCAGGTTCTTTGGCTGTATATCATGCCTAATACTATTCCAACAATGCTGGTTATGACAATTATCCTATAAAATACCATTCCTATACCGTATAGGTTACCCCAGTTTTTATAAACTCCATAACCAAACATCGTCAGTATAAACAGAAGCATGAATATCCTAAGATAAACAGATTTAAAAAAACCGGGTATTTTTTTTCTTCGGCTGATTTTGGAAATCAGGCTGTCATACATGCTTCCTCTGGGACAAAGATTACCACACCAGTAGCGGCCCTTCCACAAGGATACAATAATAGGTCCTGCCATGCATATCACCGCTGCCAAAGCAAATCTCATATCAAACAATCCCAGAATAATAAAAGCAAATAGTATAAAAAATGAATACTTCTTCCAATAAAGCTTTAACTTGCTCATATAATCCTCCCGTTTTCATTTTACGGAGATGATTATACCAGCCTTTTTCTTTTTCTACTGTAACTTAATCACATATACAAGCATAAATTAACTGGCTGCTTTATCCTTCATGTATCTTTAGCATTAGCCTTCAATTTTCTTTACAAAAGTCTGCACACAGCTCATCCAGGAGGCTGTATTCGCTATTTGGCAGTCATATGTCATATAATGTACCTGTATGTTTTGTCAATATCCGAAGTAAAATTATCAGGCCCTGTCAGATAACCAGGACCTGTCAAATTATATGAAATATATTACTTTATGCCTTGTTAACCTCTCTGATTGTAATTTCCTTTATAACTGTAACTTACTTTACCTCTGCATACCCTGCATTTCCTGCTCTTCCCTGTCTGAATCCTCCTTGCTTACGTGTACCGTACCGTGCGGATGCTGCGGTGGTGCATATATTGAATACAGCTTAATCGGTTCATCACCGGTATTTATGAGATTATGCCAGGTACCGGCAGGTATTATTATAATGTAATCATCGTCTACCCTCTCCCGGTATTCCAGATTATCTCTGTTCTCTCCCATTAGAACCATGCCTTCACCTTCTTCAATCCGGATAAACTGGTCTACATCCTGATGCATCTCAAGCCCAATCTCGCCGCCTACGGGTATACTCATCAGAGTCAGCTGCAGATACTGCCCTGTCCATAGCGCTGTTCGGAAATTGGTATTCTGCCTGGCTGCTTCATCTATATCAATGACAAAGGGATATGGGCCATAATCCACCAGATTCATTCTTGGAAATGCAGGCATAGTCATCATTTGTGCGTAACCGCAATAGGGGCATCTGATATTCTTTGGATATCTCTTAGGCTTTTTATAAATGTCTTGATAAATATAAGGGCATTGATATGGCCGATATGGATTATACATACAAAACACCTTACAATTTTATACATAATATAATATGCATACCGGCAATTAATGCGACTAAAACCTGTATATCAAGACTTAAGGTACAATTATAGAAAGGCTGTTATTCATTAATTATAATGCATACTTGCTTGTCACATCTGGCAGTCGGATTATTTTAACCAGCCTGTGTCTGTCCATACCAGGACAAATTTCTCACTTTGATTATTCACCCATATAACTGCAGAAAAAAATCATTTCTTTGCTTTATATATATTGTAGGGCTTATATATGAACTCCTTCATTTTTCCGTATGATGCCCTCAGTCCGCCAAACAGCTCACTCTGATCAGCAGTTTCTTCACCAACTATCTCACCGCTTAATATCTTTCCTGCCAGTATTCTGATATCGCTTATATACTCAATTCCATAATTCAGCGAGCGACCGCAGTCGTGTCCGGGAAAGACTCGCAGCTTATCCAAGCCTTCCAGGCGCTTCTCCAGCCTGCACAGCTGTTCGTGATACTCCTCTACAGATGTAGAGTGAGGCAGCTGCATCCATAAGGTTCCGGAGCCCAAAGCGTCGCTTGTAAACAGCAATTGCCGCAGCTCATCCAGCAATAAAACCGAGCCAAGGGTATGCCCCGGAAATGCAATAACTTCTATTCTGCAATCACCCAAATCCAGTATTTCTCCGCCATGCAAATCAATTACAGCAGACTTGTCCAGCTTCATCCCAAAAAATATATCCAAACTGTCAATATCCTTATGGGACAAATATACCTTATCAAACTGGTAAACACCGGCTGCATGATCACCATGACCGTGTGTTATTAGCAGCTCTACCGGCTTATCGGTCAACTGTCTGACAAAACCCCTTAAATCAGCATTGCTTTGGCCTGCATCAATCAGAAGCGACTTATTGCTGCCCTCAATCAGATAGATATCCACCGCCGGCTTAATCTTGTCCGGCTTATCAAGTATCTGCCATACACCCTTAATTAATTCCCTTGCTTCATAATGCTCACTTATATATGTATCCTGCTTCATAATCTCACCCCACAGCATAAAAATATAATATTATCTTAGCATTGATTTGATATCTTTACAATTCAAATAGCACCATGTTATATCATAAAATAGCTTTTATGATATATCATATAAATGGCTCCATGAAAACCGGCAGCGGAACAGTCTTCACGGAGCACCTTCTGATCAATTCACAGCTATATATTTTCTCATGCACTATTCTATATCTATCAGATCATACTATTTAAAGATCTATACATAAAATCACTAAAAAAATTATCTTAACTTCATAATTCTATATCTCAAAATTTGCAATTAATAACTACGATAATTAGCTACGATAATCAGTTCATTATGTGACACAAGATTTGTTAAGTTATGCCAACAAAATATTTCATTCTCATACCTTCACTATGTTAAAATATGCACTTAGCACATTATACAAGCCCGGGAAGAAGTTCATAATCTGCCAGATGCTGCCGCCGTTTAGGCCAAATTCCGGCATAAGCCTCAGCTTGGCATTCATGCTGCGTACATCATCAAACCATACAACATGCTGAATTCCCTGAGGATCAGTATAGAAATAATTCGGTGACTGTGCCTGTTCATCAAACAATATAACTACATTATTTGCAGCCGCCCGTTCGATAGCCTGCTGATTGCTTATGCTCTCTGCCGCCGTTTGATTTCGCACAAAGGGCAGGGGCCAGTCGTATGCATAGTTTGGAATACCCATAAAGATCTTATTAGGATCTATTACCGATACTCCATATTCCAGAACCCTTCTGACATTATTGATTGGAGCGGTTGCCATAGGCGGTCCGTAGGTATAGCCCCATTCATAGGTCATTAGGAGTACATAATCTGCTACTGCGCCTATAGTGGGATAATCATGTGCTTCGTACAAAAGCCCTGTCATAGCTCCTGATGTTTTAGGCGCCAGAGCCACAAAGGTCAGCAGGCCCTCCTGTGACAGGCGATTTTGCATTTTGGTTATAAAGCTTAAAAATGCCTCCTTGTCTGCCGGAAGTATGAATTCAAAATCAATGTCAATCGCCCTGTAACCTTTGGCCTGCATTGTCGTAACTATATTCTCGATTAGTCTGTCCTCAGCGGCGTCATCACGAAAGAGCTGGGAAGCCAGCTCGCTGCTGAACTGCCCCTCGGCATTCATAGGCGCAAGAACCATGGCCGGAGCAACACCGAACTCCTGTGCAATTGCAATAAGCTCATCATCATCTATGGTAATCAGCTCTCCTGTCGGGGTAAAGCCATAGCTGAAGATTAGCAGATAGGTCAAAAAGGGCAAGGTCTTTCTTAACACATTTCGGTCAATGAAGGTATAGGCATATCCGTTTACCACTATAGTATCTATCGGCTCTTCGTCCCTGTAACGAATTACTACCGTATTGCCGGGTGTCAATACACCGCTGGCTGCCAGTGCCGGATTATTCTGCAGAATACGTGTGGTGGTCACTCCATAATTTTGGGCTATCCCGCTTAAGGTATCACCCTCCTGTATAGTGTGGCTAATCTCAGGTATTCTGATAGCCAAGCTTTGGCCAACCACCAAATTCTCAGGATTAGGGAGCTCATTCACAGTAATAATCATCTCGGGGGAAACACCGTATTGTTCAGCTATTGAGGTTAAGGTCTGGCCTGCATCCACTACATGAATAATCATATCTTACCATCCCTGAATTAAACCTGACTCATCAATTTAATATATGTAAAAAATCATATAATGTTCTTTTGCTGTGTGTTAGACCGTAGCTATTAAAATTCTTAAATATTTCCTTTGAATGTAGCAGCTTATTCTCTTTTGAATAATATGTATTAAAAAAGTATGTGCGCTTATTTTTTTGCGCTGCATGTTCCCGGCGCATTTATCTATATGCCGCTGCATGGAGGTTATTTAAATGGCTATTAAAATATTCATCGACCAAGGACATAACCCAACAGGATATCATAATACAGGTGCACGGGGAAACGGACTGATTGAAGAAGATATTAACTTTCAGGTAGGAATATATCTGGCTAATTTACTGGAAAATGATCCGAGATTTGAGGTGCGTCTGTCACGCCCAACTCCCACAACAGTACTGGGAACCACCAATGCCAGCAGCCTGGCAGAAAGGGTTCAGATGGCCAACTCCTGGCCTGCAAATTATTTTATCAGCTTACATTGCAATGCAAACCCAAACCCGGCCATAAATGGCGCTGAAATATATGTGTTCCAGGAATTTACACAGGCTTACTGGCTGGCCCAGCATATAATGGAGGAGCTGGTCAGACGGACCGGTCTGAAAAATAATGGGATAAGAGTAAACCGATCCCTTTATGTACTTCGCAGAACAAACATGCCTGCTATTTTGGTTGAAATGGGCTATCTTACCAATGCAGGGGATGCAGAGATTTTAAGAAACAATCAATATCAGATAGCATATGGCATATACAGGGGCATTCTTGATTATTTCGGCTTCCAGCCGGTATAGCAAACTAACGGTTAGATAACAGAAGTTAATAAAACAAAGTATAATTAAAAGTATTTGGCAATATGCAACAAAAATATAGGTGGAAGGTACACTCCCACCTTTTATATTACCAAATTTACTTAACCAAAAGCAGCAAGGTGCCGGCCACCACCATCACCAGGCCTGCCAACGATTTCTTTGTAAGCTTTTCTCTTAGGAAGAAAAAGGAAAACGCTATAGTAAGCAGAATACTTAATTTATCTATAGGAACAACTATGCTTGCCTCGCCGTCCTGCAAAGCCCTGTAATAGCAAAGCCAGGAACAGCCTGTAGTAATACCTGATAAGCATATAAATGCCAGGCTTTTTCTGTCGATCTTTCTTATTTCCTTATGCTTGCCTGTCATAAAGACTATAAGCCATGCCAATATAAATACTACTATCGTTCGAATGGCTGTTCCAAGATTGGATTCTATGTCACTGATACCAATTTTAGCAAGGATGGAGGTAAGGCTGGCAAATACGGTTGATAAAACAGCATATATAAGCCATCTGTTGCCTGCAATTTTTATGCCGGCACCATGAATATTTCTTTCGGCAATATTTTTTCTGCCGGTAATACAGTTGCCTGAGGTAACTTTGCTGTCAGTATAGAGCTTGCCTTCGGAAGCATTCTCCTGTTTCTTTGATATCATCATATATGTTCCTGCTGTGATAAAAACTATGGCAGCCAGCTTATATACGGTCAGGCTCTCTCCAAGGAAAATTATAGCCAGTATCATGGTAAGCACGGTACTGGACTTGTCAATCGGGGTCACCTTGTTGACATCCCCCAACTGCAAGGCCTTAAAATAAAACAGCCATGAGGCGCCTGTGGCAAAGCCGGATAAAATAAGAAAAAGATAGGTTTTATTACTTACGCTGCCAAGCATATTGAACGAGCCGGCAATAAACACCATAAGCCAGGAAAATATTAGTATAATTACAGTCCTAATAGCTGTAGCCAGATTGGAATCCGTATTCTTAATCCCTATTTTGGCCAAAATTGCAGTCAGTCCTGCAAAAACAGCCGATCCAAAGGCAAATATCACCCACATATTATAAACCTCCATACACTTAATTGCATAATATAACATCTGATGATGCATTGTCAAATATTTGTCATGAAGCTTTTTGTCCTGATTTTCTCTGTGCATTCACATAATTATCCAATAAAATAAGCCCTGCAATCTTGCAAGGCTTTATACTTTCGGCAATACTTGGAATCATGCTGCATGGTTCATAAAACACTACAGGAATTAATATTTGCTCATCCATTTAGTTATGCATATTTTCATCCTGCTTATGCTAAACATATAACATTCGTATCAGACTTCTTGTTTATACCGCCTTAGTCAGGCGCTTGATTGTTTCCTTTAATTTTTCGTAGGCAATTGCCGGATCATCAAGGTCCATTACGGTTTCCTCAAGAGGACATATACCATCTCCGGCACGGTTGCTTATTTTATCAATACATTCACCGTATTCAACAGGAATATTGTGCCTGTTCAAATATTCTATAGCAGACTTGCTGGTAAGTACGCCGTATACCTTGGATGCGCCTCCCAGTACAGCCATCATGGCGGCCGCCTTTCCAATTACCTTGTCAACAATAAATGCATTCTTCATAAGCTCAGGCTTGTTTTCATACAGATAAATCAAGGGAGCAATTCCAGGAGCCTTGTCTGTATGAATTACATTGTTATCCTTTATGATTACACAGGAAGCCTGCTCCTTCTTAATCATGCGTATGGCATAATTAAGTGTGATGCACTCGGTTTTTTCATGATTATGATGCATTTCATTCCTGAAATATTTTCTTGTGGCGTATACAACTGCCGGAACGAGTACAAGCTGAATGGCTATTCCCGGCAAACCTTCCGTTACCGCGCCTGCAACAGCCTTGAAGGCTCCTAGTCCAGGTGCCACAATTATTGAAAATATTATTGCATATGTTATTCTGCCGCAAATCATAGAAATCAGGAGTGAGGGATATAGCGGCAGTTTTATCTTCCTGTAGATCAGACCGCTGACCAAACCATAAGTCAGAAGCTCTCCTGCCATAATTGGCATCATCGGGAACAAGGCAGGCATGCCTGTTAATACCGATGATATAATTGGAGTGATCAGACCTCCGATTGCGCCATACTGAGGACCACATAAAAAACCCATTAAGAATACCGGCAAATGCATCGGCAGCAGTACCTTACCCGGAATTCCAAAAGCATGCCCTGTAAAGTAGGGAATTATTACTCCAAGGGCAATCAACATGGCAGTAAGAATAATCTGATAAGCTTTGCTTCTTCTCATATAAAACCTCTCTTCCATTCATATATAGCAACCGACCTGCTGCAAAATTCCAGACAGGTCTAACTGCCATCAAAGCTGTAAATACTTCAAAATTTGCAATATTCTATAATCCGTCATGCTCATAATAACATTTCACAGCCTCTTTGTCAGCCCATTTTTACGATTTTTCACAGATTTCGAAAACCGTAACCCTTCTTCAATATATTACGCCATAATATGTAATGCCACGGAGTTTATACAAACAAGCTTCCAATCTGATAAAATACAAAGGCTACAAGCCAGGCTATAAAGCATTGCATTATAACAACAGCAAATGTCTTAACACCTGAATTCAGTTCCCTCCTGATGGTAGCCACTGCCGCCATGCAGGGGGTATAAAGCAGGGTAAATAAAAGAAAGCTGAATGCCGCCAATGGAGTAAACATCTGAGAAAGTCCCTCTCCCATCTGGCCGGCATTGATATCCAAAAGTACACTCAGGGTACTTACAACCGCTTCCTTGGCTGAAAAGCCGCATATCAGGGCTGTTGCCGCCCTCCAGTCACCAAAGCCCAAGGGAGTGAAAATCGGTGCCAGCAGTCGGCCTATATGAGCCAGGATGCTGTCGGCGCTGTCGCTGACCTCATTCAGCCTGATATCAAATTTCTGCAGGAACCAGATAACAATTGTTGCTAGAAATATAATTGTAAATGCTCTTTCTATGAAATCCTTGGCCTTCTCCCACATCAGCAGAAGAACGCTTCTGGGGGATGGCATCCGGTAATTGGGCAGCTCCATAACAAATGGGATTGGCTTGCCCTGGAAAATAGTATGCTTCATAACTAAAGCAAAGCCTATTCCCAGCACTATTCCTATCAAATACAGACCAATCATAACCATTGCCCGGTGTTCGGGAAAAAATGCAGCCGAAAACACGGCGTATATCGGAATTTTGGCTGAACAGCTCATATAGGGAACCAGTAAAATGGTCAGCTTGCGATCCCTTTCCGAGGTCAGGGTCCTGGTTGACATAAACGCCGGAACACTGCATCCGAAGCCAATCAGCATTGGCACAAAGCTTTTGCCCGACAGGCCTATTTTACGCAGCAGCTTATCCATAACAAAGGCCACTCTGGCCATATAGCCTGTATCCTCCAGTATGGACAGGAAAAAAAAGAGGATAACGATTATCGGAAGAAATGACAGCACATTTCCTACACCTGTTAAAATACCATCAATAACAAGGCTATGTACTACAGGATTTATCCCATAGTTATCCAGCGCCTTGTCCGCAAGTCCAATCATTATCTCTATACCCTCCGACAGCCTGTCACTTAAAAAGCCGCCGATTACATTAAAGGTAAGCCAAAAAATAAGAAACATTACAGACAAAAAAATTGGAAGCGCCAGATATTTGTTTGTCAGGACATTGTCTATTTTTATACTGCGAAGCCGCTCTTTACTTTCCCTGCCCTTGACTACCGTCTCGGCACTTACTGCTTCTATAAAGCTGTATCTCATATTGGCCAGGGCCGCATTCCGATCCAGGCCCTCCTCATTTTCCATCTCAATAACACTATGCTCTATCATCTCCAGCTCATTTTTATTAAGCCGGAGCTTTTCTGCATAATAGGCATCGCCTTCAATCAGCTTTATGGCTGCAAATCTTGCAGAAATACCGCAAGCATCCGCATGATCCGCTATCAGATGGGTAACCGCATGTATACATCTGTGGACCGGGCCGTAAGCGCAAAAATCCGTTACCTTTGGTTTAATTTTATTTTTTGCTACATGAATAATCTGATCCACCAGCTCGGAAATACCTTCATTCTTGGCAGCACTGATAGGTACAACAGGTACGCCCAGTCTTTCGGACATTTTCTTAATATTTATTGTACCTCCGTTGCCTCTTACCTCATCCATCATATTCAAAACCACAACTGTAGGGATACGAAGCTCAAGAAGCTGGAGGGTCAGGTACAAATTACGCTCGATATTGGTGGCATCCAATATATTTATAATTCCATCGGGCTTCTCATTCAGAATAAAATCCCTGGTTATAATTTCTTCATTGGAATAAGGCCTGATTGAATAAATTCCGGGAAGGTCAACAACGCTGCAATCCTTGGTGCCTTTTATAACACCAACCTTCTGCTCAACCGTTACTCCCGGAAAATTTCCCACCCTCTGGTTTGCTCCGGTAAGGCAGTTAAATAATGTTGTCTTGCCGCAATTTTGATTACCTACTAATGCAAATATCATACCGTATCCTCCATATTTTCGTAAGCCTACATGGGTATGCAGATTTCGTTTACATTCTTACCCGCTATTCATCTATACATTTAACCTCTATATTTTTCGCATCCTCAATACGGAGCGTAAGCTCATAGCCTCTGATATCTATTTCTATAGGATCTCCCAGGGGAGCTATCTTGCGGACACTAACCCTGGTCTTTGGAATTAAGCCCATATCCAAAAGCCTCAGACGCAGGGCTCCCTCGCCGCCAACCTTCGTTATAATCGCTTTTTTCCCTATAGGCAGCTTATTTAAAGTCATACTACCACCTCATTATTATGTATATTCTTGTCTGATACCCCATATCACAGAATACAGACAACTATTTAAATTGGGGGACTAATCTTTATTCAAAATGAAAAATTTGGTTAGCCTTTACTAACTCGTTTCCATTCTATAAGTTAGTATAAGCTAACCAATTTGTCAAGATTTTTCGTTAAATTTGCTACAAGCTTAAACAGATCATTCTCTAACTCACCAATATCTACAATATATGTCCGGCATATATTCCACTCTATTACATGCCTATTATATATTTATAACATGAATAGATACAGGATTATAAAAGATAATAAGTACAAGATGGTTAAAATATAGTATACCGCAGCTTTAAATGTGAGGATGAAAGCTATGTTCACTCCGAAAAGGATTTTATTTGAAAAAAACGCTATTGATTATAGCATAGGGAAACATATCTATGAGTACTTTTCAGGCAATAAAAATGTCGAGATTATAAATCTGTCCGGAAACAGAATAATGGATAATATTCCAGGCAATACCGCCGCTCAAACATACAAAGAAGGAAAAAGCACTCTGGTGGTGGGTATAAAGAAAGGATTGAAGTTTCAGTCCTGCAAACCCTCTGCCCATTATCAGCTGCCGCTTTTATCAGGCTGCATAGGATTATGCCAATATTGTTACCTTAATACAAATCTCGGGGACAGGCCATATATGAGAGTAAATGTTAATATTGATGATATCTTCGGACAAGTTGATAAGTATATTAAAGAAAGACTACCTGCTGTCACAATATTTGAGGGCTCGGCAACCTCTGATCCTGTTCCTGTAGAGCCCTATTCCAACCATTTAAAGTATTCTGTTGAATATTTCAGCAATACAGCAAACGGAAGATTTCGTTTTGTCACCAAATTCACTGATATTGATACACTTCTTAATATTGACCATAAAAACCATACAGAGATTCGCTTTACACTTAATACAGATAAGGTTATTAATGATTTTGAAAAACGTACTCCATCCCTTAAGAAACGAATAGAGGCTTCAATTAAGCTAATACAGTCAGGCTATCCAACGGGATTTCTGATTGCTCCTGTTTTTATATATGATAATTGGAAAGAGGATTATCATAATTTATTGTTAATGCTTGAGGAAAAGCTTCCGGACAAAATAAGTCATCCTATCAGCTTTGAGATAATATCACATCGCTATACCGGCCGGGCCAAGGGTATTATTAATGAAATATTTCCTGATAACAGCCTGCCGATGAATGATGAGGAACGTCTCTTCAAATACGGCCAGTTCGGTTATGGTAAATTTGTATATCCAAAGAATATTCTCGCTGAGATAAGTTCTTTTTTTCAGAAGGAGTTAGCAGAAATTTTTAAAAACAGAAATATTGATATTAAATATATTATATAAGTTATAGCATTTTTACCGACCTCAAATTTCGGCTTTTTTTGCAAGGCATTTTACACGGCCTTGCTTTTTTTATTCATTCAGGCTTAACAGTTATTATATGGAATATATATTCCAGTTATTTAATAATGAAGCATCCCTTACATTCATTTATAATTAATTACGCAGCAGTAATATTATGTGTACATATTACAAGCATTCCCATGTGCCCATTACTGTTGCGATAAAAGCTTAAAGGAGGAAACACGCAATGAAGAAATTGAGTAAGATTGTTTCAGTAATACTGCTTTGCAGTATATTCATCTACTCAAGCAACATTTTTACAAAGGATATCATTGAAGCGCAGGCTGCTTCTAACATAAGGTTAAGCGATAGTTCACTGGTACTGGAGCTCGGCCATTACAAGACCCTCAAGGTCAGCGGTACATCAAGCAAGGTCACCTGGTCAACCAGCAATAGCTGGATTGCTGATGTAACTAGTGGCGGTAAGGTTACCGCCAAGGCAGCCGGTACTGCCACCATTACTGCAAAGGTTAATGGAAAGAAGCTGACTTGCAAGGTTACTGTTTTAAGGCAGAAAAATAAAAATTTAACCCTGAAGCCGAAAGACAGCTTTAATCTGAAGATTGAGGGCACAAGCAGCAAGATTAGCTGGAATTCCAGCAATCCTTCTGTAGCTAAGGTAGATGCAAACGGTAAGGTAACAGCAGTAGCTGTTGGCACGGCAACTATTAATGCTACAGTAAGCGGTAAAACAATCAGCAGCCAGGTTAATGTTGTTGATATCAACAGCAAGAGCATTCTCATGGAGGTAGGAGGCTTCTCCGGCTATACCTATTATCTTAAGGTAAACAATGCTCCTGGCAAAATCACCTGGACCTCCAGCAATCCTTCAGTCGCAACCGTTGCAAGCGATGGTACGGTTTCTGCAAAGGGATATGGCCAGGCAACTATTACAGCTACTGTTGACGGTGTAAAGCTCACCAGCAAGGTAAAAGTATTGGCGGAGAATATAAGAGAATTCACTCTTAAGATGGGTGAAACCGAAAAGCTTGAGATATATGGAACAAGCAGTCCGGTTACATGGCATTCCAACAAAAAGAGCGTAGCTCTGGTATCCGAGGATGGGGTTGTCAGCACAGTGAAGCCTGGCTCCGCACTTATCATGGCTTATGTTGACGGACGTACTCTTCTGTCAAGAGTAACTGTAATTAAATAAACGAGTAACTATAATTTACTTAGCATAAGAAATGAACCAGAAGAAAAACCGGTATAGACATACAGTTGATTTCTGACTTAGCAGGATTTCCGTTAAAGTATCCGGCTTATCAGGTCAATGTATACGACTATGCCGGTTTTCTGTATTAAGGCTTTTTCAGCATGTATATACAGCTTAATAATGCCAGTTACATCTATCAGGGCTGCATCGAATATATGCAAATGTAAATCTATAAGCTGATTTACTCAATACTATATGCTGATTTTGCACCACATTTTATCATACATCATGGTCAATCATTCGTCCAAAATAATACTATAATTTACATGTTAGTATAATATATCTATATACTGCTCCTGTATAAAACATAGTCCTGCAATTCCCTCCTAAAGCCTGCCTTTATCAGCAAATCGGCTGCCGTTTCAGGATATTGCTTTATGGTTATGCGGTTTAAAGCAGGATAGATCCTCTTTCTATTAAAGTCCGATACCAATAAAGTCAAGGCTTCAGCCAGCTTATCATCCTCAAAAACCCTCAGTACTTTCCCCTGACGCTCCAAAACAGCAACGGGTCTACCAGAATATAAGGCTACAACAGTCTGCAACACATTTAAAAAGCTTCTGTCTGGAATATGCTTTAATAGCTTACCCCAGAGCTGAAAAGGATCAACAGCTGGTATCCAGACAATTTCTCCATTGGGATTCTCCAATTCCTGCATGGTTTTTGCAAAATCCTTGTCACGAATAAACTGGATACCGGAAAGGCCTTCAATAAAATAACCTCTTCTGACCCGTCCTGTATATTCCCATACCCCAAGAGTCTCAAGAGCTCTCGCCCATGGCAGGCTTCTGATGGTTTCCCTGCATATGATTATAGCCCGGTCAAACTCCCTCTCAAGAAGCTCTTCGGTACTGAGCTCCCTAAGAGGCCGGATAAGCTCATAGCGGCCTGTGGTCATGGCCTTTGCTCTGGCTAATGCCCTTCTTTTAGCCTGTGCCCTTTGAATTAATTCCTTATTTATCAGCTGACGAACCGGCAGGAAGCTGTCGGCTGATACCAGTCCCTTTCCGGTCAGCCTGCCAAGTACTTCATACGGCGTTTCATCCTCAACCAAGCCTGACAGCCTTTGCATAAAGCTGGCTCCACGCTTTTGGAGTGCTTCATATATTATTTTTTCATTTCCCTCAAGGCTATCCACTACAGGACTTAGGTCCGCATCCCAGTCAATATCCTCATATCTGCCAAAGCTTAGCGTCAGGCCATCATTTATCCGCCAGAAAAAATTTCCCTGAGCCAGCAGATTATCTAACATCTCCGGCCTGTAATTACTTATTCTGGCAGGCAGGATGCAGCCCTCCCAGTATTCTGCCGGGATAGCCTGATCAGCTAGCAGCTCCAGGCTTTTTTCCAGCTGTTCCTGCACAGGGGCAACTGTTTTAATACGACCGGCCATGATAGCCGCATAGCACTCGGCCGGTCTGGTTTTAATCTGCGCTCTCCTGCTTTTAATGGTTTCCCTGCGTGCTCTCTCATAAAGCTCAGCATGATAATACAATCCGTCACTTTCCACAATGGCTCCCTGAGCAGACAGGTCATTGAGGATTTCTTCAACTATCTCCTGCTCCCACAGGTAGCGTTCAGTTATAAGCTCGGCAGATTGAGCCCCTCTGTACCTGATAAGCCTAAGCACAATATGCTTTCTGGCCTCATAATCTCCCTCTTCAAATGCAGCCTGGTATTTGGGCAAGTGCTCTGCCGCAATCCATAGTCCCGGCTCGATATAAGCAGCCTGCTCCTTCTGCGCCAGAAGCTCCAGCCATTCTACCGGAACCTCAAGCTCACCGGCAATCAGGTCACCCTCAATCATAAGTAGGGAATGCAGTTGCTTTTCATCCTCCGGCAAGCGTTTACGCTGTGAAACACCAGCCAGCTGTTCGGCGGCCGGAGGCAGCTTTTGCACCTGCTTTAAGGCTTCTTCTGCTGCAATATTTATTCCCACCGGAGTAGGTGAATAATCGTACATCATAGTTGCTTCCGTCTGGTTTCTTAGGGGCAGTGACATAGGTGAAGGGGCATCTGTATATATTTCCCTGATCCGAATTGTCCCTTCTCTGATTCCCTTCAGGACATATTCCACTCCCTGCAGATCCCAGATATCCTCCAGACATTCCCGCCTGGTTTCACGAATCAAAGGGTGATTTTTATAATTTATTATGCTGTCCAGTGTCTGCGCACTTCTAAGACGCTGCAGCCATAAGGGCTGCCTGCCGGATTTTTTTGCTCCCATCATTAAGGCACGACCAAGATTATATCTGAAGGTCATGTTAAATACCGGTGTAGCCGGCAGCACCGCCTCAAGAACAGCTCTTGCAGAGGCCGGATCTATACTTTGAATCAAGCCCTCAGGTATCTCATAGTCACCATAGGGGAAAAGCAAAAATCCGTCGTCATCATCAAAGCATGTTATATTGGTCTTTACATGCTTTTTTGCCGCTTCTCTTGCCAATATAGCCAGGGGAGCATTCACCCTGCGGCCGAACACCGAATGCACCATTAACTGATGATTACTGCTTTCATCGCTAAAATGCTCAACTATTATGGTCCGATCATCAGGCAAAAGCTGTGTAGCCTCAATCTGGTGGCTGATAAAGTCAGCCGCGTCATGAGCAGCCCTGTCATCCAGGCCAAGTTTACCAAGCTCGGCAAGCAGGCTCCCATCATAATAGGCCCTCCCCATCTTCCCAAGCAGCTTACCGAAAGCAATTCCCGTCTGCAGCCTTCGTCCGATAATCTCAGCCTTATAAAATGGTGCCTGGGCGCCGTAGGAATTCGACGGGCTGACTACAACTGTATCCTTACTTATATAAGTTATTTGCCAGGCAAAGGTACCAAGAAGGAATTTAGCACCTACTCTGGCTTCAAATACAAATTCCTCATCGAGCTCTCCCAGCTTAACACCGTTTTCAGTTTTAACAGTAAAAAGGCCCTTATCGGGGATCGTGCCGGCAGCTGATATTGCCAGCATCCGGCTGTAGGCATCCCCTTCCACCCACTCATGTATACGGTCATATAAAAGCCGCGGCCGGGCAGGGACATTTCGCTCATGCTCATAATCACCCGCCAGCATGGCAAGTATATCCTTTACATCCTCCTTTGTTACATCTGCAAAAGGATATGCCCTCGGAAGGATTTCCATTACATCATCTATTCTGTATCCGCCGTCACAGGCCATGGAGACCAGATGCTGAGCCAATACATCAAGGCACTGTCTGGGGGGATTTATATTCTCTATTTCACCCCTGCGAACAATTTCAGCTGTCAGGCCACAATATATGCCCTCAGATGCAAACCGGGGAAAGATATGCATTATACTGGTGCGTCCGGGGTTATGTCCTGCCCGTCCCAGCCTTTGCAGGGTACTGGCTATGGAACGGGGACAGCCTATTTGAAATACCATATCAATCTCACCCACATCAATCCCCAGCTCCATGGATGAGGTGGCCACCAGAAGCTTCAGTTCCCCATTTCGCAGTGCCAGCTCCACCTTAAGACGCTGCTCCTTTGACAGGCTACCGTGATGGGTTCTGGCAAAGCCATCCCCAGCTATTTGGTTCACAAAATAAGCCAGCTTCTCAGCATATGCCCGCCCATCAACAAATGCTATTACACTTCTGCAGTCCTGACACAGATCAAAGATTTTTTGCGCCAGCTCATACCAAACATGATTCTTTTGTACAAAAAAAGCATCCGGCCTCGGACTTGTGACTTCAAGCCTTATCTCTTTGTGCATTTTCGGCGCCACTATTGTCACCGGATCCGGTGACAGATACTCTGCAGCCTTATCAAGCGGCCGTATCGTAGCCGATAAGCCAATTCTTTGCAATGGCCTTTGACACAGCCTGTCCAGCCTTGCTATGGAAAGCATCAGATGGGCGCCACGCTTGGAATCAATCAAAGCATGTAACTCGTCTATTATAATTGCTTTTGCCGTACTGAGCATCTTCTTTCCGGATTTGCTTGTAAGCAAAAGATAAAGGGACTCTGGTGTTGTTATCAGTATATGAGGAGGTTTTTTCAGCATGCTTCTGCGTTCATTTTGTGAGGTATCACCCGTCCTGACGGCTATATTAAGCTTAAGCAGAGAGCCCTTTGAATGACCCTCTGCATTTCTTTCCTCCTCCAGTATACCCAATAGCGGCCGCCTTAGGTTCTCACGGATATCACTAGCCAAAGATTTCAACGGACTGACATAAATAAGCTGCAGCTCATTTTTTAAGCTTCCTGCCCTAAGCTCAGTCAAAAATTTATCGATAAAGACCAAAAAAGCCGATAAGGTCTTGCCTGTTCCTGTAGGCGCCGATACAAGAGTATGCCTGCCTGCTGCTATAGCAGGCCATGCCTCCTCCTGAACCGGTGTTGGCTTTCCCAGTGTCTTTTCAAACCAGCTTGATGTTAGCTTATCAAAAAGCTCAAGAGAATTTTCCGACATATAATATCCTTCCCTCAGTTTTGTAGTAGCTATCTTCCTGTAGGATATTTTTCAAATACCTCCAGCAGGGTTTCATATATAGTCCTTGCAGCCTTATCCTGAAATTCCTCATTGGTTAGGAGATCATGCTCCTCTTTATTTGACATAAATCCCAGCTCTATCAAAACAGCAGGAACCGTATTTTTCGCTGTAACTACAAGATTTCCCTCTTTAACACCTCTGTTATTGGTTCCCAGATTGGTATATATACTTGTATTAAGTATCTCCGCCAGCTTTTTACTGGTTAAGCCCGAACTGTTGGGGCTGTTGTTCTTATTAGAGTAGAATACCTCCGAACCCCTTACACTCTCTGCGCCTTTTACTACCGCATTCATATGCAGGCTCACAAAAAGATCAGCTCCAACCTTTTTGGCAAAGGCCGCCCTGTCATTAAGCGATATGTCAACATCCGTATACCTTGTATAATAAACCTTAAGCTTTGATGTGTCACTGTTAAAATATTTCTTACCAACAGTATACAAAATTTTCAAATTTATATCCTTTTCCTTTGAGCCAAAATACTTTGCGCCATCTGCAGAGCCACCATGTCCCGGATCCAGTACAACAATATTTTTATATATTTGTCTTGGATCACCGACATCAATACAGATGGCTTCGTTATCGCTTGTAATCCTGTATCCCTGAAGCTTGCTTGTATATACCCTGATTTCAGTTTCACCATATGTATTCAGCGATACCGCAATATTTTTAATATTGGCAGAGGTATATTTAATTTTGTTATTATTATAAAAGCTTACATAGTCCCCCTTCAGCCTGATTACAAAATAGCCCTCATGATAAAAGTCCTCATCTGAAATCATGGATTTTTTAAGATTGGCCGGTCTGGGGATAATAATTTCATAGCTGCTCTTGTCGACAATAGCTGTTTCAAGCTCAGGCCCGTCATCAGCATCATCTGTCCAATTGCCTGTTTGATTACCCGATTGATTTCCTGACTGATCGCCCGATTGATTTCCGGAAGAATTATCAGGCTGATTGCCGTTATGATTTTGCTTCTTTAGGGACAGAGAGAATACATTGTCATTTTCAGCTATGTAGTATTCATATCCCGGATCCGCCACCAGTATAATATGTGTGGCATTGTCGCTTGTAGTAGCAACCATATGCCTGATAAATCTGGCACCGCTAACCTCATAGCTGAATTCACCCAAGCCATTGACCACACTGGGAAGCTTTATATTAATCTGGCCTGTGTAGTCCGTAATCTCTGCTTGAAGCGGCGATATGCCGTAAATTGATATATAATCGCCATACTCATCAAGGCCAAGTACAGTCTTTGTTACAGTATTTTTATAAACCGTCACATACAGAATCTGCCTGTCGTCAGTAAGGCTTATATCATACTGAAAATCCTCTGCTATTACACTTAGCTGAATTATTGCTTCATTATTAGCCGGATTATTGTACATGGTTATATAATTAACCGTACTGCTCACACTGTTATTCAGCTGATAAAGCTGATCAACGCAGCTGAAATTTTTGACTGTTATATTGATTAAGCCTGCATTGCTGCCGGAAGTAATATCGGCAAAGGGCATGCTGGAAACAAACATAAAGGTTTCGGAGTTGTTAGTTCTATTAATGTAATCATTTGAGGCATAATACACCTGGCCAACAACTCCATTATATACCACGTTTCCTGTAAGCTCATGCACTCCGCTGCAGATGCCATAGGCTAAAGCATCTGCCTGCCACTGAGCGAGTACCGTTCCCGGCTCGGCAAACACACTATCGTCACCCAATTCCGGAGCCTGATTGCCTCCAGAATTGCTGTCATTTGTGCTGTTTCCTGTATTATTTCCTGTATTTGCTCCTGAGCCTGATGAATTATTAGAAGGACTATTTGACGAATTTCCGTCTGGAGAGGAATTTGATGAGCCTGCTTTTTTACTGCTAATCCTTGATGTTTGCGCCGCCTTATCCCATACATAATCATAGCCCAGACTTGTAGCCGTATTCCTTCCCGGCACCATTACATAAGATGTGTCTGTCTCATGGTTTGTAACCAAGATAGGAGCATTGTCAAGCTCAATCTTTTTATCGTTCAGATAAGCGAATTTGCTGCCGATGGTCATTACAAGAACCTTGTCATCCTTTTTCAGGGTAATTTTTTTATTGCTTTTGTTATATGAATAGGTTGCTCCGATTGCTGAATCAGCAAAGACCCTTTTTGCCCGCAGCATCGCAATATTATTCACAATTATGCCCGGCATCTTGCCCAGATCCAGATCTGCTCCGTCAATGGTTACCTTGGTTTGCATATCCGAATATTCAAATTTTGCCTGATTATTATATGATAATGTAATTGTTTTCTTTTCAATGGCAATCGTCCTCTGACTGCTGTACCAGCTATATCCCAGTCCCAGATTTTCAGACACAAAGCGGGAAGGGACCAATATCTTTGTCAGGCCGGAATCGACATACTTAACCTTCATGGGAGCCACCGACATGGTTACCGATTTCCCATTTACCATGGCCTTTTTGCTTCCCACTGTAAGTGTAATCCTCTTGCCATATTTTGAGATAGTGACACTTTCCTTGCTTTTGTCATAGCTGCAATCCGCAGCTATAAGGGATTTTTCAAAAACTATATCGTAAGGCAGCAGGGCTACTCCGTTAACCAGAATTGGCTTGGCCCTGTCATCTCCGATTTTATTTCCGTTTAATGTAACAATGGGAACTATTCCATTATAAACTGTGGTTTTTTTTGTAGAGTAATCATATATCTTAAAGCCGGAGTCAGCATAGACCTCAGCTTTAAAAAATCCGGCAAAAAAGCATAGAGTAATAAGCAGCACACAAAGCACACTTCTCTTTTTATTGTCGATTGCATCAGCCTTTATCTTATATTTTTGATAATCTAATTGGTGTTTTTCACAGAAAGTATATTTCATCCTGTACAAAACCTCCTCGCATTTTGCACCAGCCGGCATTTGTACTCTCTAGCCATCATCAGTATTTTATAACGCAGCAAATCAGTAACTGGATAAATTAAGCTCGATATTAGCCGTTAACTGCCCTGATATAAATCATCATTAATATTTTGCTAAATTTGAATTAGCTTTTTATAGGTAAACCGATAGCTACAAGTAAGTAATTATTACAGTAATGTTAAATAGTGTTAAAATTGTGTCATTCTTCAATAATAGACATAATTTTAAAAAAAATCTAAGATTTATATAGAATAATGCCTGGCAAAATATCTGTTATGCAATAATGGGGGTTCGAAAAATCCTTATAATTATCTATTCTAGTACTGTAGTATCTTTGCTGTTATCAGATATTCAATCCGACTACTGTCTGCTGATCATTGAATAAACATCTTTTATCCGATAAAATTTGCTCGTTATTTATGTAATATTTGTTCTACTGGCTTAGAATTAATATATTTACCGGATTTGCCTGTCGATTCAATGACTTTCTCTGCTCTATTTTACCCCCTTCCCCGTATATTAATCAACCTGCGCCTTATTTATATTGTATCATCCTTGCATTTTTTATCTTAAAAGGTTAAGAATATAATTGATAATGCCAGCTTTATGTTTTCTTGCCAATATATATATGATATAATGAAATATGGTATAGACTTGAATGAGGAAGGTTTTCCCTGATTGAACAGACTTATCCTGTCTGGTAGTGGCTTTAGATATAAGAAAGTAAGTATTGTAAATTATGTAATGCTTGAATGCACGGAAATTAGCTTGAAATAAAGCAAACAAGAATTTTAAGAAAATAAGAATTTAAGCTAACAAGATTTTAAGCTAACAGGAAAGGCATGATTTTATGAAACTGCAAAGATTGCTAAGCTTAACTCGTAAAGCGCTTGATGATTATAACATGATTGAAGACGGGGATAGAATTGCCATCGGAATCTCCGGTGGCAAGGACAGCCTGACGCTGCTGTATGCCCTCGCCCATATCCGACGTTTTTATCCTAAAAAATTTGATATAGAAGCAATTACAGTAAGCATGGGCTTTGAGGGTATGGACTTTACAGCAGTAGAAAAGCTGTGCGTGGAGCTGGAAGTTAATTATACAGTTGTAGAAACCGAAATAGCTGATATCATTTTCTCCCACAGGAAGGAATCCAACCCCTGTTCGCTGTGTGCCAAGATGCGCAAAGGTGCCTTTAATGCAAAAGCAAAGGAGCTGGGCTGCAATAAGGAGGCATATGCCCATCACTATGATGATGTAATAGAAACGATGATGATGTCATTGATATATGAGGGAAGATTCCACTGCTTCTCTCCTGTCACCCATCTTAATAAATCAGACATTACCTTAATCAGGCCCATGATTTATATTGAAGAAGCAGACATAAAGGGCTTCCGCAATGCTTATAATCTTCCTGTAGTCAAGAACCCCTGCCCTGTTGATGGCTTTACCAAGCGCCAATATGCCAAGGAACTGATTAAAACCCTGCAATCGGAAAGTCCCGGATTAAAAGAACGGCTGTTTCACGCCATAAAAACCAGTCATATTCCCGGCTGGAACAGGCCTGACTTTATGTCAGATCCCAAGCCGGTTTGATAAGCAAAAGAAGCCTTAATTTGATAAATAGAAAGGAGCCTTTAGATATGGCAGAATATACTTATCATGAACAGGTTGATATAAATAATACAAGGAAGCTAAGAGCCATACTGGATACGCTTCCCCGCTTCTGTCATGATTTTTTCAGAGGTATAGAAGCCACCACCTCCTCCAGAACAAGGCTTGCCTATGCGTATGATCTGAGGGTTTTCTTTGAATTTCTGAAAGCCACCAATCCTGCCCTTAAGGATACAGCCATAACAGATATTAAAATAGATATTCTGGATCAGATTAAGGCAATAGATATCGAGGAATATTTGTCATATCTGACCTATTATAAGTCGGATATAAAGGAAAGGTTAAACAAAGAAAATGGCAAAAAGCGCAAGCTGGTATCCCTTCGAAGCTTTTATAACTACTATTTCAAGAAGGAAATGATTAAAACAAATCCTGCCTCGCTTGTCAGTGTACCAAAGCTGCATGAAAAGGCAATTATTCGTCTTGATGTTGATGAGGTTGCCCGTCTGCTGGATGAGGTAGAAAGCGCGCAAAACCTTTCAAAGAAGCAGCAGCAATTCCATGAAAAGACCAAGGTCAGGGATTTGGCAATCATGACCCTTCTTTTGGGTACAGGAATTCGTGTATCAGAATGTGTTGGCCTTGATATAAATGATGTTGACTTTGATAATAACGGTATTAAGATTAGACGCAAGGGTGGCTATGAGGTAATCGTATATTTCGGTGATGAGGTAAGGGAAGCCTTGCTGGATTACCTTGAGGAAAGAAAGCATATGATAGCCTGTGACGGACATACCAACGCCCTCTTCCTCTCCCTGCAGATGAAGCGTATCAACGTTCGCTCGGTAGAAAACCTGGTGAAAAAATATGCTTCAGCCGTAACCAGGCTCAAGAAAATAACCCCACATAAGCTTAGAAGCACTTATGGTACAAGCCTATACCGGGAAACCGGCGACATATACCTGGTAGCCGATGTCCTCGGCCATAAGGATGTAAACACCACAAGAAAGCACTACGCAGCAATTGAAGATGACCGCCGCCGCAGCGCCGCAAATGTGGTGAAGCTAAGAAAGGAATAAGCTTTCATTTTTCGCTTTTTTAGGATTATCTATCTTAGCAACAACATGAGCTCACATTTTGGGCTTCAATTGCCCTGATAATCAAGAGATTTTAAAAACTCCCATAATTTTTAATTATATTTTTCAGGAAGGTAAAAACCAACCGCTTTACCTTCCTCCATACTCCAGAAATAATCTCCGTATGCACCGGTACACCCGATATTTATGCCACCAACAAATACTCCTATATTTGTCGTTTTGTAATGTCTTACCTCTTTTAATGCCTTGCAATGACTTAGAATATCCTTAACATATTTTATATCATTCTTATTGTTGACTACATATATTTCTCCATGGTATTCTACTCCGTTTAGTTGTATTTGATCTGTTCTATAACTAATTCCATCCTCATTTTTGTCTATTGCCTGCTGAAGCTGATCTAAAAAATATTTTTTGACTTGAGCATGGTAAGCATCCATTCTTGAAGCTGAAAAAGAGAAGAAAATGAAAACAGTAATTATGAAAACGGATAACAAACATACTATAATAAATATTTTTTTACCTTTCATTAACATAACACATCCCTTTTTTGAAAAGAATATATAAAATGAATTGCCTTGTCAATAAATAGACGAAGGCAATTCATTCACTGTTCCCTGATATCATAAAATGTAGGTTTACAATACATGTGTTACAAAATTAAATAATACTGGCTCAGCAAGCATTTACTTTTATAAAGCATTGTGTATTGCGGAATCGCAGCTATTTCATATTAATCATCGCAAACATCTGCTAAGCTAAAGGTAATTACTTTTTGTAAATCCTCCAGGCTCACTTCAACCTGATATCCTATCTTGCCGGCGCTAAATATGATAGTGTCATATTGGCTGGCACTTTGCTCAATGATGGTCGGGAAGAATTTCTTCATGCCGATAGGGGAACAGCCGCCATGTATATAGCCTGTGAGGGGAAGCAAGTCCTTAGACTTCAGCATTTCAATGCTTTTCTCTCCCACAGCTCTGGCAGCCTTTTTCAGATTTAATTCTTTTTCCACCGGTATTACAAATACATAATTCTTCCCTGAGGCTGCGACTGTAACCAGGGTTTTAAAAACCCGTTTTGGATCCAGATTTAAAACCTCTGCGACTTCAATACCGCTGACTACTCCCGTATCAGCATAGGAATAGCTGTTATATTTTATCTTCTTTTGATCCAGTATTCTCATAACATTGGTTTTTTCCATACCTATTATTTTCTCCCTTTTGCCGTTCTCTGCCTTTTTACAGAAATAATACCATTTGCCATTTGTACCCTCCCAGGAAAATACCTCTTCCCACTCGGCGTCTCTAAATAGCTGATGATAATCTGCTGCATCCTCTTCCTTAGCGATATATATGTCAAGTAAAAAAGCATAATGTTTGCAAATTGTGCAATATATTATGCTTTCTACGATAATATCCACATCTAATTATTTAAAATAGCAATCGCAATACTATACATAACTAATGTAAGCTATCAAGCAAGTCAATCAAATCAGAATCCCGCTTCCCGTATCGCAAGCACCAGGTTTCTTCCATAAATCTCTGAGCCAAGAGCATTTGGATGAAGCTTATCAATAAAATATTCCGTCACATGGGGTACGAGGCTGTAACCATCAACAACAGTAACATTCGGATATTTGGCACAAATATCCTTCAGCCTTTGGCAAAAGCCGGCCAGCACCACTTCACTGTCAGGCGCATCTCCCCTCCAGATAGGTGTTATGCAAAGTACCGGTGTATTTGGGTAAAGCTGCGATAATCTTTCGTAATACTCCTCGATCCCCTTCATGCTCTCTGTTCGATATTGATTGGTTCCCAGGGAAATAATTATTTTATCCGGATAGTATCCTTCCATCTCTACCAGTACATTTTTGTCATATATATATCCGCCTATTCCCTGATTTATAATATTATAGTTAAGCAGGCGATTTGCCACACTGACATAGGTGTGAGCCGAACGAAGCGGACCATAGCCTTGTGTTATAGAATCTCCCATCCACAATACCTTCTCATTTTTTACAGCAGGAGTTACATCCGCATTGATTTCAAAGTTCCGTATCAGAATCGTCGCATCAGCAGGCAAATATACTATAACCTTCTTATTCCCTGCAGGCAAATCAAAGGATACCATACCCTCTCTTTGTAAATCCTTAAGGTAATATATTTTCGATATCAGTCCGTCAATGGCTAGCTCTATAGTGTCCTCAGAGCCTACCCAGATAATTTTGTATTCAAAGGAAAACTGCGTGGCACTTGTGCTAAACTCAAGTGTCTTTGCGCTTGAAGCCATACACCTGTCATACCAGAATTTAGATGCCTCCTCAAAGTACTTCATCTGCTGCTGTGTATACTGGAATGCCTGCAAATATCCGTCCTCAGTTTCGCTAAAGCTATACGCTCCATAATAAATTTTCTTTAATTCTTCATTAGATAGCTTCATAGAATATCCACCTTTCTGATATATAATAGTTTTTTAATGTTTTTTCTATAGCTTATATTATGCTTAACCCTCCTCATTACCGCTGAGAAGGGATCTCTGTTTTTTTAAATATCATTCCGATTAGCCATTACGGCTATGTAAGAAACCGCCCAATTTCCAGACGAAGCTCTTTTCTGTTCAGATTATTGTTACTATATTTTTCTTTCCATATATATTGCATCAGACAGATCTGGGTATAGCCCATCATCGGTCTTTAACCGGTAGCCTGCTTTCTTATATATATCAAAGGCCTCGGCTGCCGGATCAGCTGAGGCTTTGTCTGATTTGTCTATCCTTATCAGACACCATTTATAGCCTCTGATTTGGGCTTTTGCTTCCAGTCTTCTTACGATTTCAGCCTCCAGATCTAAACCGGCAAATGCCGGCTCAGTATATAAATGCACTATTTCAGCTCGTTCTTCATCAAGCATCTTTAAGGCAGCACAGGCAACAGCTTCACCTTTGCTATACACTACAAGCAGATCCTGTAGAATATTATTCAGGTTAAGCTTTTCATCCTTATATTTTTGTAAATCTACCCTTTCTTTTTCTTCTTGCCCACAGTAAAGCTTATCATACAGGGCCAAAAAGTCATCTGTCAGCTGTTCACTGAGTATATACTCCAGCTCCGACAAGGCTGCAAGCTCGGCTTTAGCCTTACGGCTAAAGGAATCAGCTACTGCCATATACGCCTCATCTATCATTTGAAGCAGCAGCTCCATATCATCAAAAAGCTCCAGATTAATTGTGTTCCAGTATGGCTGTTGAACCGGTGGACAATGGTATCCACGAACTATAATACCGGGGAAAAGAGATCTGTATATCTCCGCCTTGTCCGGTTTGCATTTTAAGGTTATTCTGAAAAAATTACTTTCAGGATGAAATTGGGCAAATATTTTACCCATAAGCCTGTAGCAAATTGGAAACTCACCAAAGGGCCTTGCCTCATAGGCCAATGGCTTACCCAGACAATAATTCTGAAGCCTTTTAATGTTTGTACTATTGTGCTCCATTGTTCCTCCTTAATAATTCATCCCTACCGACAATTGCTTCATATCTGCAGGCAGTTTCATTAGGCAGTTACTGAACAATGATTTTTCCATCAGTATATACAGCCTCTACTCTGTTCAATGCTGCATCACCAAAGCTGCCTTCATCAGCTATAGTTAAAGCCACATCGCCTTTTGCCGCATTTTCATATACCATAAATCTCAGATAAGCAAATACTCCTGTCCGGCTTATTGCATCATTTTCATTCTCACCGGCAAAAATGAAGCTGATTTTACCTTCGGAGTCAGCTAATGCATATTCAAGATTTTTCACATTATCAATTATTTCACCCGGAGTTAGCTCCAGCAGTTCAATCCTTGAATCATCGTATTCGATACTGAAATTGCAGCAGCCAACTCCCTTTTCAGTAATAGTGTCAAATGAAACAGCTACCGTAACGCTAGTTCCCGCTTTAGCGCTTGCTGCAGCAACCGTCAGGCTAACTTTATCACTGAAAGTAGTGGAGGCTATATTGTCAGAATTAGAATCTTTATCAGATGCAAGATCAGATACAGCCTTATTATCTGTAGCTGTGTCAGAAACGTCCTTTCTGTTTATTACTAGAGCTACAGCAGCAATCGCCATTAGCACTAATATTGCAATAATTCCTATATAAGCCTTTTTCATAATTGCTTCTCCTGTTGTTTAAACTAATTATTTATATTTACCGGGATCCGGTTCCTGATTATTTATTAATTATGAAATCATACCCTGCTTTTTCCTGTCAGGCATAATTGCAATTTCAGTTAGCTTCCCGGCAGACAGTAATGGGTCAAAACTGTCAACACTGCCACAGCAGCCTTCAGATGCCAAATCCACTCTACTATTGTCTGCTGAAAATATTGACAAAGCATTTATCTCAATTTCAGCCAACTCAGGGAGACTTGCTATTGTTCCAGCCAGATACCGCTTCATTATCGCATAGTCAAGAGCATCTATACAGCCGTCGGAGTTTAAATCGGCAGGCTTTTCATTTTGAATCTTTTCTATTCCCATAAGGTGCTTCTTAAGAACTATTAAGTCAATAGTATCTATTTGCCCATCCGGGAAAACATCACCTGCCATTTCCCCTGCCATATCCGACTGCCGGTCGGCTTGGGCACCTGTCTGGGCATAGCCAAAAACCTCTATCTCAGCAACATTGCCATATCCGTCATTTGGTGAAAGATAACGGAAGTATCTGAAGGCTGTTTTATTGTCTATTTCCACAGTAGTAAATGCTGCTGCCGCAGGCTGCTCTGTTATTGTATAAAGGGTAACCGCATCGCTGAAGTCTGCCTGATTTGCCCCCTGAAATACGCCTCCAATCATCCGCCCCGGGAAATCTGCTCTCGGACAATAGCTAATATGGCTTATTACATATTTAGTCTCACTGCCAAAATCAAGTCCTGCCCAACTGCCGTTACCGGATGGCGAATCAAAGAAGGAATTTATATCCTTATCAAATACCTTGTGCTTGGTATTTCCTGAATTGGACCAGGAACCATCGGTACCGATTATGCTGCCTGTAAGCTCAGGAAAACGCAGTCTGCTTTCAGCACTTATAAGGCTTTCTCCTTCTGCTGTAATCGCAATGATTACATAGTAATATTTGCTGCCGGCGCTTATGGTAGTATCAAGGTAGCTTGTCTTTTCAACACCGCTTGCTATTGTTTTATAGGGCCCGCCACTGCTTGTTGAACGTTTGATAACGTAGCTTGATGCATCTGGCATACTGTCCCAGCTTAAGCTCCCGGCCTGTCCTGACAAATCAATGGTGGCATTTAGTCCACTGGGAATAGCCGGTGCGTCTGTATCAAATATCGCCCATTGCTGGCTGTCTGCGCCACTGTAAGGAGCGCTGCCCAACACATAGCTGTCTCCTTCTTTTGCCGTCTGCAAATTCAAGCCCTTTTCAACATCAATAAGGCGATAATAGCCATTACCGACCGGTACTATTATGACCCTGTTGCTCATGCTCCACCATTTACCCTTTGAACTAAGTTTATAGTGGCCACCGCCCGTATGCATAATAAACCAGTTTTGTTCATCTGCTCCACTATAGCCTGATAGGGTAACGATATCCTTGTCTGCCTCCTTATTCATAGCAAGACCGGTTGCCCTGTTAAGCAGTTTATAGGTTCCGTCCGGTATGGGCCCATCCTTTACAGGAGCCAGTTCAAACCAGTTTAGCTTAATATCATCGGACAAAAAGGTAATCCTTAACCTCTGGATACCATAATCCAAATATATGGGCCTGCTTTGTGTTGCCCACATTCCGTCACCACCTGTACTAGCCAGCTCCCATCTGCCGCTCTTATCCTGACCCGATGAGCTAATCTGCACAGCGACAGGCTTTTGGCAGGCAACACGAAGAGATATGTCAAAATATCCGGGATTTTGAACCCATATGGTGTATTCCAGCCATTCTCCCGCTTTTACATGTGTTATATTATATCCGCCCCCCTCATCGCCGCATTCCTCTATATCAACAGCTTCATCGGGCCGATATTTTCCTGACATATTTTTTGCAGTACTGTCATGATAGGATATACCGTCGGCACCCCAGTCAAAATCCTCAGCTTCAATATGTGTTGTTCCGGTCATACTGTCTCCGACTCTGAATTCCTTTGTTTTTCTGGGAAGGCCATCATTGCCATATATGCCTCTTAAGGCAGGCCAGTCGCCATAATCCGGCTTCCATGAAAGTCCGGTATTTTCTACAATAGCCGAAAAATGCTCCGGCAAGGCCACATTATCCGATACTCCTGTTGGCGGAATATACTGAAAGGTTAACCATGAAATACCCAAATGCTCCAGCTGGTAAGCCATCTCGGCATCCAGTCCGCCCTTGCCGCTGCCCCAGCTGCCTCCGGCAAATTCTGTCATAAAGCAGGGATAACCCGAACTGACCATGCTGGCAACGAACTCGGAAGCCAATTTCCATCCCGAATAGCCGTGGAAAGCCACTGCTTCATTTGTCCAGACCGCATTTTCATCCCCAAAAACAGCCTTATTGAAAATGCGTATATCCTTCATGGCATCATTTGCCCCTGATTTGCCTGATGGTACTGCATATGAGAAAAGCAATACCGGTGTATCGGGCGCATATTTTCGGATAATCTTATAAACAGATATCTGCATGCCCACTGCTCCTGTTGGAGTGGCATACGGGGATGAATATGGCGGCCCCCATGCAACCGGTTCATTATGTATTTCAAAAAGAACATGGCTTTCATCTGCATAACGCTTGGCATATATAGACCAAAAATCCTCAGCATATTTCAGGTTATAGTTGCCATTATTTGCACCGTTTCCTATGGTGATTACCAGATAAAGCCCAAGCTCCCTTGTAGCCTCAACTATCTTGTCAACCTCATTGACTGCATAGCCTGGTGCCGTACTTCCGGGATTGGGATAATTTATATCAAAGCACTCGGCATACAAATGAACAGCATTAAAGCCCAGCTTTTTAATGCCTTCAATCTGTTCATACGGAACCGCCGGAGTCCATTCTGTAGATGTATAGGGTCCCCTAAGAGGCTGATCGTTGTCCCCTACAAATGTTGTCTTTTCTTCATTAAGATGGGGACGCTTTCTCTGTGCCGCATAAACCTCCTCCGAACTTATAAAAAGTCCGCCAAGTAATAATGCTATGGCTGCAAATAATGTTATTGCCTTAATTCTCATCATAGTCCTCCTTGAAGCAGAAATAATGTATTAAAGAATCATGGTTACCTGTATAACTATAAAACAGCCATGAATTTAGCCGATATGCATATAAGCTCATCCCATACACATAGGCAGGCTTCCATTCATTCAGCATAAATCTCATCCAGCATATATCCGGCAAATTGCTTCAGCAAGCCGGTGTCATATTCAAATTCACCATCTGGGCTGTAGCATTGGGCAGCATTCTTAATTAAGTCGGAATACTTACCCGGCAGCTTATCAATACCCCACCGTCCTCCCTGCTGCTTTGACAGTACAAGGCCTTCCTTAATATAGGCCAGAACCCGGCAAAGATTAAGTATTATATATACAGGATTGCTGACGATCTCACTTTCTGCAGCCTGAATATCCGATTTGATACTGTCCAGATAATACTGTGCAGGCACATCGGCAAAAACCTCATCAACAGGCTTGCCGATAATGCTAACCCCCACCTTCTTAACAACAGTAAAATGTGCAGCTAAATCAATGTCAGTCCCAGTCATATTGAGGCAATAGTCTGATAAATTTTGCATTGCCCTTTCTTTGTGGAAATTAGAATAATGGAGCAAAAAAGGTGTCGGATATGAAAAGGTTTTGCAATCCTTATACAGCACCACACTCATCTCAAAGCCTTTTGGAGGGGCAATATCATTAAGCTTCAGAAGTGTCCGGATTAGAGCTTCCTTTTGCGATTGCTGTATATCGTCATACACAACAACCAGAAAATCAATATCACTTTTCGCCTGGTTAAAGCAGCCAAATGCAAGTGAACCATGCAGATATATTCCGCATAAATTGTCCATCAGAATTTCCTTATACTCACTGCTGATTATTGATAATATATCTAACGCTGTCATATTTATCCTTCCTATAGAAAAATATATAAGCCTTAATTACAGCTTATTATTACGGTTGAATTTCATACCAATTCTTTTATGCTCATTCCTCTTACTTCAACATGAATATATAAGCCGGTAACCTAATAGCTTTATTCAATCAACATGCAAATCAAAGTCAACCGCATGCTTGTCTTTGAATAAGATAAGATTACAGCTCATAATTCATATTACCATATAATAACTATCTTCTTCAATGAATAAGATAAAATCGACCGAAAAACTGACAGATATCTTTTTTACAAAATGATATCTGTCTTTAACAAAGCCTGTTATATCTATTATATTATTAACTTTTATATCAATAGTTCTCCTTATTTCAGCAATATGCGCAAAGCTGGAAGCAAAAAGATATAAGGATGAATATATCAGGTTGTTTCAAGCCGAGTGGGAATATTTATACAGAATGACCGATATTATTGACAGCAATTTTATATCTATAGAAGACTCAGATATCAGTGATTATAGCCTCTATGCAAATCAGGTATGCTATAACTATTCCGCGAAAACCACGGTAAACAGCTTTAATCTTGAGGTCAGACATTTTTTGATTTTTGTTTATGATATGTATTTTAAGATACTTTCTAATGACAAATATGACTATGAAATAACAAAAAATAATCTGGGAAAAATGAACTCGGAATTCCAATCCTTCTGTAAGAAAATTATTAATGAAAAACCTGATTGGATTCTGAAGGAAAAATCCCAAAAATACATTAATTATACCAATGAAATAAAGGAACTGGGAAATAAGTATGAAATAATACTCAATGCAATAGTTCAGGATGGCAACAGCAAAGACTCAAATTAATATTCTTGTCATGATAGAAAACCGCCAATCAAGATATTTAGATTGGCGGTTACGTAATTTTATTATGTAAACCTTCTATCTTCTTTCCCTTATCGGCATAAGCAAATCCAGCTGAATAACCTTTGCCGTCTTCTCATCGCACTCAAAATATGAATACGCATTAAGATGCTCCTCCAGGCTGCCTCCCATCCCTAAAGGCTCTCGTTCATCATATTCATATTCCTGGCTATTCATAAGCCATTGCATAAAAAGCTGCCATTCATGGAAATCACCCATTTTAATGCAGTGGGCTGCATACAAGCCGCCTGCAAAGCTCTTTTTCTGCAAAGGCTCCGGTACCTCCATTTCATCAGGTATGGTTACCCAGAACTCATAGCCATAGGTTTCATCAGCCTTGGGTGTAGGATTATTAAAGCCATATATTCTTAAGTCTGGTTTAATTTTATGGAGCTGCACTTTTCTTATAAACTCATTCAGCGGTTTAAATGCATTAGTTTCAGGATCATCACCAAAATAATGACTGGCAGCCACAGTAGCGGGCGGCAGATATAAAATTCGCACATCCTTCAAAGTTGATAAAATCTCATTTGCTTTATTCAGGTCGTCCATAGAACGCTCCTCCTTTAAATTGATCTTGGAAAGGCTAAGCGTCTGAATAACACTCATGATATCAGCGTCATCAAGTATCTCAAGCCTGATATGAGTATCAGCCATTGAATTAATGCGGCCTATCAAGGAGCTTAAAATATCCCGTATTAGCTGGAGGGCATTTATCTCCTCATCCAGCTCATTTATGCACTCCTGAAATATTTCACCGATAGCCTGCTCATTCTCGTTGAAAATCCTTGATATCTTTTTTAGCGGTATGCGCAGCTTTCGAAGAGTAATAATCTGCTGCAGACGTCTTACAGCAGCCTCATCATACATGCGATACGCATATTCGGCAGTACGCGTACTGGGCAACAGGCCTATTTCATCATAATACCTTAGCATTCTTGTCGTAACATTAAATGTCTTTGTAACCTCGCTGATAGTCATCAGTTTCATCAGTTCGCCTCCCTTTGCTGTTCATTCTAGCGGACGACACGACGTAAGAGTCAAGAGTATTTTTCAAAATATTTATTTAAAATAGTAGTGATTTAATGTTGTTAAGTAAAATTAGAATTTGCATTACTGTGCCTACTAATATATTTACTAAGGAAAATAATATAATCTGTCTTTTGCTAACTGCTGGATCATATGCTCCTTCATTTTAATATTTTATTCCATAATAGCATTCATTAAAAATTAGGTATATCTACTTGCCTGAAGTTTAAATAGCTGTGCATACCTGCCGTTTTTTTGCAGTAAATCACTGTGTGAACCTTGCTCTATTATATACCCGTCTTCAATAACAATAATCTTGTCCGCCAAATAAGTATTTGATAATCTATGTGATATTGTCAGAGCGCTTTTTTGCTTGCTTAAACCATACAATTGCTTAAATATTTTATCTTCGGAAATCGGATCTAAGGCCGCAGAAGGTTCATCAAGAATTATGTAATCACTGTCTTTAAAGTACGCTCTTGCAAGACTTACCAATTGCCACTGTCCGCCTGAAAAATCTTTACCATTGTCTTCATAATACCGCCCTATGACTGTATCATATCCATTTTCCCAATCCTTAATTATCTCCGTAACACCGCTCATATCACAGGCATGCTTGAGCTTCTCATCATCATAGCGCTTATCAAAATCAGATAACGCAATAATTTCACGAAGAGGCAAACAATAAGTTACATACTCCTGAAAAAGAACACTAAAAATCTTACGGACAGCATATACATCATATTCTTTTATGTCTGTTCCGTCCAGCTTTATTGTCCCTTTCTGAGGATCATAAAAGCGAAATATAAGCTTTAATATAGTTGATTTGCCTGCTCCATTAATTCCGACAAGGCCAATTTTTTCATTTGGCTCAATTATTAAAGAACAATCCTTAAGGACATAATTATCAGAATTTGGATAATGAAACCATACATTGCAAAATTCGATCCTTGGATTTTTTGAAGGAATCAATGTTCCGCTTTTTTCTATTACAGGTTTTATATTTATAAATTCCCGAAGTTCATCCAATCTGATATTGTTAACAAGAAAGCTGTTTATATCGGCTATAAGGAGTTTACTTTGCTCCCTGAGTCTTGCCACCATATTTAAATTATACTGCAAATTGCCGATACCTATTTTCTTGTGAATAACCTCATATACAGAAACGCATAATACCAAAAGCTCACTGGCTGTATTTAAGATAAAAATAAATATGTTTCTTAAATTGAACTTAACATTTTCCTGCATGTTTACCTTAAACAGTGCAGTCCATTTTTCATGAAACTGATCTATGAAGTATTTACCAATATTATTAAGCTTTATTTCAAACTGAACATTATTGTCATAAAATACGTTGTTATAATAATCCATAATACGTTTTTCCCTGATTTGTTCTTTTTCTAATTTTAATAGTTTTTCAGTATAATTTCTATTATGAACGAAATAAGGAATTAAAAATATAAGAGTTGCTGTTCCAATCCACAAATGATATGAACTGACTATGACAAAAGTTGCAATTATATTAATTAATTCAGAAATTATATTAAAAACAAGCCAGGTTATTTGATTCATAATTCCGAAATTATTCCTGGCCTGTCGTACCTTATCTCCCATACTGGCCATATCAAAAAAGGCTAAATCCATCCTTGAAGTTTTTTCAATCATAACATTCTCAATGTAAAATGTTAATTCATCACTATATCTTCTGTTTACATAATTGTCAAGGCAGGATATAAGATAAGTCGCCAATTTTAACAAAGAATAGATCGTTACATATATAATGATTTCATTAAATGATTTCAAACGCAAAGCTATAAAATTTAGAATTTCTTTCCATAGCCATATATTAATCAGAGGTATGGCTGTTGTTGAAAAAAGAATCATACATTTTATGGCAAAATATTTTTTTGAAGCCAAAAAGCTGGTTTTTACCCCAAACCAGATATTTTTTGCAATATTACCCAAAAACTCTTTTACTTTATTCATATCAGACCACCTCCCCTACCGTATATTTCTCCTTCTGGAGATTATAAAGCCTAAAATAGAGGCCATTAAGAGCAATCAGCTCATCATGTGTCCCATTTTCAACTATTTTCCCGCCATCAATAACTATTATTTTGTTTGATAATTTGGCACTTGATATTCTGTGCGAAATCATTATTGCCGTTTTGTCCCTTGCGACTTTTTCATAATTGCGAAAAATTCTTTCTTCAGCCTCTGCGTCCAAAGCAGCCGACGGTTCATCAAATATTATAACGGATGCGTCTTTAAAATAAGTACGTGCCAGAGCCAAGCTTTGCCATTGCCCTTTTGACAGTTCAATTCCTTTGTCATCAAACTGTCGTGTCATAAATCTGTCCAGATTTTTTGAATTTATGAAATCTGCATTGTTAAGGAGACCGCTCTTTTTTAATGCTTCCATAATTTCTTGATCATTGTTTCTTCTTTCCAAATCAGACAAAGCTACATTATCCCGGAGAGAAAGAGGATATTGGACAAAATTTTGAAACAGTACGGAAAATATTTTACGTACATCTTCAGAGTTATATTCTGAGACAGGATGGCCATTAAGCAGGATTTGCCCTGAATCTACAGGATATAACAACAGAATGAGCTTAATTATAGTAGTTTTTCCGGCACCATTGACACCAACGATTGAAAGCCTGTCCCCTTTCTTTATTTCAAAAGAAACACCTTCAAGCACGTATTTATCAGTAAAAGGATATTTGAAAAAAACATTATCAAATACAAGTGACTCAAAGCCTTCAAGTTTTCTTTTTCCTTCGTTTTTATCTGTGTGCTTCAAATCCATAAATTTATAATAATAATTCATTCTTTCAGTTGATATTTTTATTGCGTATACGAATATTGTTGCCATGTCCTGAAACAAATCAGTTGCAGTATGCGAAAATCCCACATATAAAGCAATATCTCCCACTGTAATTTTGCCGGCGAAAGCCATATAAATAACATAAAAAATGAATACTATTTCACCACTGCGTTTCAATAATTCCATGGCCATTGATGCTGTAAACTTTTTTTTGTCAAGTTTTTTGTTCGCTGCTCTATACTTGTTCTTTTCTTCGTCATATCTTTTCTTTATCGGATCTGTCAGATCATACATTCTTACATCCTTGGCAGGCCAGGGATCTGTCAGCATCCAGCGGTAGTAACTGAATTTTCGTACATCAGGCGCTGTCAAACGGCGTAGCTTATCTGTTTTTTTCTCAAAATAAATATTCATTATTACTCCAGGTATAACCTAAGAAACAGCAATGAAAATATATAATTGAACTTTAATAAAGCGTATATAGCAATGATGAAAGAATTAATTTCAGACAAGACGGTAATGAAACGGAGCATCATATAAACTAAAGTGGTTTTGGCATACTTGGCTTCGTCTATTAAATCCTTACCTTTGGATGTATCGATGAATGAAATCGGCAATTCGTTCATTTTTCTAGCTATTTTTAGATCGTATTCGTGTAATGCTTTTTCAAATATATAGTTATACATAATTGACATGATGGACTGAAATGAATACATTGCCAATATAGATAGAATATATAAAGATACATATAAAATCAGATTACGGATACTTGCTTTTTCATCCGTTAATGTATCGAGAATATTTTTTAATATAAAAGATGTTATCAAAGGAAACGAAACAGAAACAAAATTTAATATCAAATATGGAATAAATAAAAATCCACTTGTCGAATATACTAATCCTAAGGATGATTTAACAGATTTAATCAATAGTTTTATTTCTTTCAATTTATATCACACTCTTTTATTCTGTTATCAATTTGTACAAAGCTATCGATACATTTTTTCTCTTTTGTCCGTTTCGCTTTTGGCCGGTTCATTTTCCCCTTTCGTATTTTTACAGCAACCAGACAGCATTTTCACATTGCTCCATTTACACCTGCTATATATTTATCAATCAGATTTTTTTCCCAGATATCCTTCAGTGGCTTGCCTGGGATTATATGATATGTAACGCTGCGACCACCCTCATGCTGCTGTAAACGCTCGGTTATTAAGCTTACGGCCCTTTCACCTTCAGGAAGCGTAAGCTTTCCCGTAGCAGCCATATCCGCCAGATCATACAGATGGGTAACAAAAATAATATTGGAACTCGTATTGGCGAAGACTCTTATTACATCTGCAGCAATTGCCGTTCCGTCCTCCTCCGAGGTTGAAGCCAAAATTTCATTAATAAGTATCAGGCTATGCTTTTTTATCTGCTGTGATGTTTGCCTGATACAGACAAGCTCCTTTTCAAGCTTTCCGTGAACAGTACCTGTATCCTCAGACATTGCATATAAGCTTCCGATATACTGCGCCGCACTTGCCCGGTAGGAAGCTGCCGGAACAAAAAAGCCCAGCTGAGCAAACAATTGGGCCAGGCCCAAAGATTGCAAAAAGACGGTTTTCCCGCCGCTGTTGACACCGGTTATAATAGCTATTTTACCTTGTGAATTGTCATAATTATTGCTTTGAATGGATTTTATCCTGTCCGGCTGGTTCTGCTTGTGGTACTGGAGGGCAAGATATATTGGGAAAAGCTCTTTTGCCTCTAATTTTTCTTCCTCTGCCGAAAGTATATTTGGTCTGCATACAGCTATATTGTATTTGCGGCAGAATTTATTCAAATTAACGGCAACATGGTAATAGCTGCTGTCATAAAGTATTTGCTTAAAGGTAAATAAAAGCCTGTTATTTATCCTCTGGATGAAGTCACATAATTTATAAAGAGTCTTTTGATATATCTCATTAAGATTATTTCCCAGTATCCAGTTTATCGTGGCATCAATATAATGCTCCTTATCAATAGTTTTATTTCTTCTCCAACCTCGCTCCTCCAGCAGAGGTATTACATTCTCACTTCCTAACTCCGCAATTTGCGCCAGGTTCATAAGCTTGCCGTAGGTAAATTTTAAAGAGTATCCAACAGCCTGTGCATCAAGAAAGGCCGTAAGCAACTCTATAATTTCCTTTGCATTTTTTCTGTGTTCGGGATTGTTCATAAAGGCTGCTATTTTTGTCATTGCTTCCGATTTAAGTTCAGTATCGGCTGAAAGTGTTGTTTCAAACAACAATTTAAAATTGCCCTCTACGAGCTCTATGTATTCCTTCAGCTTTTCATGCATAATAACCTGATAAGGTGTTCTGCCATAATGCTTATCCGGTGGCCTGTATTGCAGCCTTTCACAAATATCCAATAGCCGCCTTATAAATCCCGGATTATTTATAAAATCCTGCAGCACCTCCTGGCGGTATCTTATGATTTTCTCATCTACAGGGAGATAATTTATTTCATTGCATAGCTGCTCATATTCCTTTTTGCCCATAATATCGCTGCACACAAACTCCTGCAGGCAAAGATCCTCCACCAGCCTGTCGCCGATGGTTTTGTTACTCCTGCATTTTTCCCTCTCTTCCTTGCTTGGATAAAGCAAATCCAGATAAATCATATCAAACCATGCCTTTCTGTCTGGGCTTGTATTAGTTAAAATATATTCTTTGCTAAAGCCTGACCTTGATATTTTCCAGCAGCTGTGTATAGCCGACACCGCACTTTCTTGCTATATCACCTGCATGCGACTTATTATCGGCCGGTCTTTTTTCAATCCTGTATGTCCTTTCACAAAAGCTCTCATTTTCATTAACCAAAGTAACAAGACTATAATAAGGCGAAGCCGGCAGTCTTTTTAGAATTTCGTAAAAGTGTGTTACCATCCCGCCATAACAGCCTTTCTTCCCTAGCTCAAGAAGCGCATGCGCCAGCAACACTACCGCTATACTTCGCTGTGTACTGGTAAAGGGTTCATTCAGCAGAAAAATATCGTTTGCTTTTATTTCAGCCAATATTCTTTGCAGTAAAGCCAGCTCCTTTTCAAATCTGCCAGCACCAATTGCAGCATCGTCAGCCTGACTGAAGTGGGTATAAACCTGATTTACTATAGACAGGCAGACGCTTGCTGCAGGAACATATACTCCGGTTTGATACAGGCATTGGATAATTCCGATGCTTCTTAAGTAGGTGGTTTTACCTCCCTGGTTAGCGCCTGTAAGTATGAATATTCTGTTATTCTCATCAAAGCTGCAGGAATTGGCTACAAGATTATTGCATTTAATGCTTTTATATCGATTAATGCCAAGAGACAGGTCATATGCTCCTTCTATTGAAATCTGCCCGTCGGCACTATGCACCGGGAGGGTGAAATAAAAGCCCGCTTCCTCATACAAGCGCATAAACTCGATATAGCTGATGTAGAATATCAAATCATCCGCCATATTAAAGAAATTATAAAAGGAAAAGTCTTTATAGCTCAGATAACAGTCCTCAATTTCATCAAGAATATCCGGTGATTTATTTACAGCACGGATTTGAAGCTCCTTATCCAGTGCGGTTATATCAACATCCTGATATATCCGGATATCAAAGTCATAATCCTCCAGTATGAATTCTGATGCAATCTTAAGCCGGTCACTGAAGCTAATCCTTCCTTCTCCTTCAGCTGTCTTGTATACTCTGCCGTCAGTACTTGTATTTAAGCCTTTCCCGCTATTAACTTCACAACAGCCAACTCCATTTTCAGCATCAAATACAGCAGCTGAGAATATCTGATGCTCTGCTTTTTTATTAAGTATTATCTCATATGAATACAGCTCATCAAGCCTGGAAAGCAAACAGTCAAGCTTCCTTTCGCCTTCTGCCATATCCTCGGACTGGGTATAAGCGGCAATGTAGTCTGCCAGCCTGCCAAATATGCTGTTTTTTAAAGCAATTTTCATAAATCTGCCATGGAAATCCCGAAGCTCATTTAGAAACTCATGATACAACTGCAGAAAATATATCTTCTTTTTCAGCTCGTCTGTGCTGCTGTTGGCTGTTTTCAGCTTTCTTTGAATATCACGCAACATAAAGGTAAATTCTTTACAGGTCACAAATAGCTTTTCATTCTCATACAATTCCTTAATGATACTTTGCCTGTACCGTATGGTTGATAAATCGCTGCAGGGATAAAAGAAAATATTTTTATGATTTGAAAAATCGCTAAAGCTGCTGATGGAACATATTTCTTCAAAAATCATCTCAAGATTGAGATCCTTTATATATTCATTTGATCGTTTACCAATAGACTGCTTCCATTTATCATATGCATCTTTGCTGTCCCATAAGAAATTTAACCTTTCAGTCATAATTTCCGCCCAGCCTTCTTCTCTTCCATCTTTTTTTTGTATTCCCACAGCATCCTTAATGCTTCTTTTGGCAAATATCCCTCCATTACTGCGGCTTCAACCAAACTAGACATATACTCTATGTAAGGATACATAACCAGAACAAAATGCCAGTCAAGCTCACCATCCAAAACCTTTTCAAAAACCGCAAGCCTTGAGTCCTCGTCCAAAAATGGTATAAGCTTTTCAAGAAGCTCAAAGCTTAAGGTATTTATATCTGCATTTTGAATCAGATCATATATTCTGTCATCACTTAGGTACTGTACCAGATTGACTAAATTGGTCAGGTCTACTCCATAGCTTCTTAGATTTCTGGATAAGCGGTCAAGAACACTGGGCTTCAATAAAGGAGCGACATTAATTAAATCCTTTATGTCATACTTTTCAGGAACATCGCTTCCGCTTGCCGCGCTCATAAGGATTTGTGCTTCACTTTCTGTCGGATTGCCGGAATTGATAAGCTCATTCAAGGATATATTAAATATTTTTGAAATTTCTACTAAGGTTGATATATCCGGGAAGCTGTCCCCAAGCTCGTACTTGGAAATGGCTTGTCTGGTAAGGTTGAGCTTTATGGCCAGATCCGACTGGGTCATATCAGCGTTTTTTCTTAACCGGGCCAGATAAGCACCAAATTTTCGTGTATCAAACATAAAGATAAGCCCACCTTTCTCTACAGCCTGCCCGTGTCACAAAGAAAGCCTGATTCATATGCATATTTTTCGGCTCTTTGGAGCATATAAAACATTCCATCCCGGTTATACGTTACATTTTCCGGCAAAGTATCAAAAAAGCCAACCTCTATCATTTCACTGTTTTCCGGCAGCCTGTCAAAGGCTCTTATTCTGGCAAAATATACTCTCCCATTATTATGAAAAGTTCCATCTTCAGTAAAGGCCTGATAATCCCATACCGGAACAATATCATAATCGATTGCTCCTGTTTCTTCGTATAGCTCCCTTTTTGCAGCCTCAAAAGGAGTTTCCCCTTCCTCAACATGCCCACCGGGCACCTCCCAGGTTTTCCTTCTTTTGTGCAGGCACAACACCCATTTATCCTTATATTTGCTTTCAATACATACAAAAGTAATATTATCAAGTGAACCCGCTGGAAAATCCCTGTTCATGCTTCATCCCCCGTCAATTTGTCATCTGTTAGTACTTAATAATAATATTGTATGATTTCCTCATTTAAAGCTCAAGCAAAGAATAGTTGCATCAGCATTTGTATTACTATTTTCATTTTAATCTTTATTAGCTATTTCAAATCCTCCAGTATATCGGCTTCTCCGGTTTTAATATAGTTACTCAAACCACTCTCAGCCCGAATATTTACCTTTATACTTTCGAACTGAAATATTCAGGTTATGTTACAAAGTACTAATTATGTCAATGACGCTGTCAACTTATGTTGACAGCGTCATTTAAATTTTATTAACAAAACATCGTCATCACATAATAGGGTTTTGTGTAACACCCTCAATACATCAATATATCAAATATATCAATATATCAATATATCATCATTCAAATACCGGCTGAGCTTTTCTCAGTCGGTATTACTTTTTTTCATAAGACTTCCCATGACTTTCAAATCAAACCGTATTTGCAGCGGCTCATTTTCATACCATGCTCCTATATGTATATGTGGCATTCTTGAATATCCATTATTGCCGACTTTTGCAACAATATCTCCTGCTTTTACTATATCACCAACCTTTACATTGACTTCCTGCACATGTGCATAGCAAATTCTTATACCATCACTTCTTTTAAACACTATCCTGCCGGCTTTTCCTCCATGATATGTACCAGGCACATTAATAATAGCATTTTCAAATACATCCTCAACAACTGAATCACATGGAGCCAGTACATCTGCTCTCCATCCATACCATTATTCATTTTCCTTGCCTTCATTAGCATACATTCGAAGCCATCCGTCAATAAATCTCACAATAATACAGTCCCTTCCCAGCATATCACCCAGGTATTGATACTCTCCATCATAATGTTCCAACGTAATGAACCTCTGATTAAATACGGGATGAATTATGACTTCTTTATAATTATCATGCTCCATAGACGGATAACCTCCTGAAAATTTTAAATTACTTATTGTAGTTGACACAATACGCTTAGATTCACCATTATCTTAACCTTTTTAAATTTTTCCTATTATCCATCATACCAAGGTATAGCTTTTTGTATACGGGCACACCTCGATACACTTTCCGCATAACGTAATCTCCTTATTTAAAGCATTGGCTGCTATCTCCCTAGCTTTTTTCCTGCAGGCTATAGCATCAAAGAAATCATCCCTGTCAAGCTCTGGACTCCATGTCCGTCCGGATATTGCCTTGCCGGGACAGGCTTCCACGCATAACATACAGCTGCCGCATTTTGAATAAATAATTGACTTATTGGAGTCCAAAGGAGCATCAGTTAATACAGAGGTTAAGCGGACAGCCGAACCATACTCTTGTGTTATAAACAAGGCGCTCTTTCCAATCCAGCCAAGCCCTGCCATCACAGCCACTGTTTTATGCGGCATTACGGTCCTGAAAACACCGAATTCCTTTGTAGCTGATACAGTCTGAGGGTAAGCATTATAGCCTTGCTTTTTTATGTACTCCGCACAGATTATGGCTAATTCATCCAGCTTGGCGTTAAGCTCATGATAGGCATTGTAATAATCCATCGTGGGTTGATCCTTGATATTTTTTATAATATCCCTGTTATAGGACAATACTATGGAAACTCCATACGGATATTGTGGAATATCAAAGGGTTCGATCATAGAATCCTCGCTTCCGGCCCCTTCAAGCTCTATTTTGCTGTACAATCCCTCCAGCCTTGCAAAGCCTGCCATGGAGGCCCCCTTATCCAAAAGCAATTGCTTCAGTTCCTGATTCATTTATTGCTCCTTTCCTAACTCTTAACCTAATAGCCCGGTTCGTATAAAATAGTATGGCCGTAATCGAATATAATCATCTTGAGCTTATTCATAGGTTACCTCCATGCTTCTTAGTAAATCCTTTGCTATAGTATCCCAATCCATACTGTCTGTATTAATAATTCTTGTTGCCAGGCTTGACTTGCCTGCTATTTCAATAAAACGCTCCTGCTGCATAAGATACTTTGATATACTATCTTCTGTTACCTCATCTCCTGTATAGCTTGACCTATGCTTTAGTCTTGCTTCTGCATAAGCAGGACTAACAGTCAGTAAAACAGGCAGCGCATTTAAGCTTCTGAGCTTGTTTTCGATTTGCAGATACTCCTCCGATTGCATATCATTATGGCTGAAGGCATAATTCAGATGAAATCTTTCAAATACAAAAAATAAGCCTCTGGATCTTCTGGAATGCATACCCATTGAATTTGCATAAGCATTAAGCTGCTCGAGCATAGCAATTCTGTCAGCCAATACCTTAAGGTTTTCTTCTCTGCTTAAGTTCCTGTACTCTCCATTAACCCAGTTTAATGTTTGGGAATAATGCTCTGACAGAAAAATTACATTTCGTTCCGAATCGATTTGCTCATAATGACAACGCTTAAGAGCATTAAATACCGAGGTTTTGCCACAGCAGGACTGACCCTCTAGTATAATTCCTCTTATTTGCTTAGACATTTTACCAAGCTTACTCCTTTCGTATTTTTGGATAAGCTTATTTTCTATTAAAGCAGTATTAACTTCATTGGCTGGTAACGGCTTCCTGTTTCCTGAAAGCCAAGCTTTTTATAAACACCCTTTCCCATCTCTGATGCTGAAAGCTCAATATATGATAAATTCTGCCTTTTAGCCTCTTCGATAAGCATTTTCATTGCCGCTGTGGCATAGCCCTTTCTTCGATACTCCTCATATGTAAGAACATTTAGGACCTTACCATATCTGCCTGTCGGACAGAGTGTATTTGCAGGCATATCCGATATAACCAGAAATGCTGTTGCGGCAAGCCTTCCCTCATCCTCCACCAAAGCAGCAAAAAAATCTTTATTCAAATGCTTCTCATAGTACTCTGCAAGCTGTGAATTAATCCTTTTTATCATTTCATCCGTTAGTTCGTAATTATCTGCAGTAAAATAATCAAATCTGACCTTAATCAGCTTATCAACATCGTCGTGATTTGCAAATCTAACTATCATACGGTCCTCCTTAAGTAACATCTAAGATGTACCAATTATACACCAAATTTATCCTTAGTTCTATTGATATTTGATAAAATGCAACCATTTAAATGAATCATGAACAAGATAATATTCCCGTTCCATCTTTTCAGTTCTTCCTTGCTGCATTTTACAATGTAAAATCCACAAAGTTTTCTTTGACTAGTTCATAATCGATTGCGGTCTGACTTTCACCAAGCTGGTCCTTCCATGCATCAACATTTATCCTGACTTTCCTAAAGCCAAGCTTTTCATATACATGCTGGGCCCGGATATTTTTTATGTTCGTATCAAGAATAATTTTTTTATACCCCATTGAAAACAATTCCTTTATGAGCATACTCAGCAAAAGCTTGCCGTACCCCCTGTTCTGCTTTGAAAAATCGCATATTTTTATACCTATTTCTGCAACAGAATTGCCAACATTCCTATAATTCATTTCACCTATTGCCACACCTTCATCTTCAATAATTAGCCTTCTGCCGGTATCATCACTATCCTGCTTTAGTCTTTCTGCAATATTTTCAGCCGTTTCACCTGTTCCGTACGGAAATCCGGCATGAGCCATTATTTTTCCGTCATTCCACCATAAGGCCAATAAATGACTGTCTTTTACAGTTGCATTTCTTATTCTCAGATTCTTATAATTAATAAGCATAATTTCCTCCTGTAATCTTTGTGTTTATCAAGCAAATTTAATCCTGAAAATCAATAGAATATAGTATTTATTAGATTATAAACCATGCATAGCCATCCTTCTATGTTATATTTTATTATAATCATATTCTTCAGCACTCTTAGCTTAAATCTTCATCCCGTAGTATTTCCCCTAAAATATTAACTTTAATCTAAGCGTTTTTTTATATCATTAATAAAGGATTATGACAATCCTTCTACCGGATAATCATAATCCTCTTTAGTCATATGCTTATATACTTGTCAGTCAGAGTAACCGAAGCGCACCCTGATTATACTGTTTTAAATTTTTCTGCAATTTCCTTAATAGCTGCCGCATTCTTTCGGTTTTTCTCGGCAATCACATTGATTTCATCAGCTATTGAGGTTGTACGTTCTGTTTTGCTGACGATAACTTCAACACCTGCAGCATTTCCATTAGAAGCCATATTTACATTATCAGCCTGCATTTTAATATTCTCGACAGAATTGAGAAACTCCTCTATATTGCTGTTTATTTCATTCATAGCCGACTGGATTGTTTCTATCGAGCTGCCATAACCATTGGCCATCTCTGCGAAATTCCTGAAGCTGCCGGCCATATCCTCCTCCATAAATTTGATGATGCTGTTGAAGCATTCTCTGACCACCTCTATGCTGTGATTAGATTCATCGACTAAATGCTGAATTTCAGAGGCGGTCCGTGAGGAATTATTCGCCAGTTCATTTATTTCATTTGCCACCACAGCAAAGCCTTTGCCTGCGTCGCCGGCACGTGCCGACTCTATAGATGCATTTAATGATAATATGTTGGTCTTTCTGGTTATAGAAAGAATCTGGTTGGCCATCTCATTTATTCTCTTAAGGGATTGAAGCTTGTTAATGGCTAGTTCTATTTGCTGTTTAGTGTCGTTTATTCTTTCTACACTCGTAGCAAGTGTTTGCTCTGCTATATTACGCATATCTGTTGATGTCATCAGCAGCTCCCTGCTTCTGTTATTGCCAATATCAACCTTTTCCTCTATCTTTACTACCATATCATATATATTTTCTATTTCCCTGCTTACAGCCTCTATAGATGAGTTTGTATCTATTATGCTTGCCGATAATTCCTGTGTGGTAGCTGCATTGTCTTCAACGCATTCCATAAGAATTTCTGAAGATTTACTAATAGAATCGGAGCTGTCTGTAAGGGAGTCGGAACATGTATTCAGTGTAGCCGCAACATTACGGAAGGTATTTGCCAGAGTATCTATGGCATTTGCTATCTGGCCAATTTCATTTTTATATTCAAGGTATTTGTTCAGATTGCTGCTTGGTCTGAGATTCAAATCCTTCAGCTTATTAATTTCATGCTCTACAACACCCAGAGGCTTGGTACTTACTTTTATAACGACAAATGAAATTAAGGAAATCAGGATAACTGAAATCAGGCAGACGACTCCGAATATCAATTTATTGGCATTTGCCTGCGCAAAAATTTCAGACTCATTGTCTGTCAATACCAGAGCCCAGCCCCTGTTGGGCAAATACTTATATGCAGCTATGTATTTCTCGCCGTCTTCACCTTTATGCGAAACTGAATCAATCTCAAGCTCAGGCTCACTGTCAATTTTTTTAATTATTGATAGAAGCATCTGATCCTCAATAGGGGTTGACATTAGCTCCTCATTTTCATCAAATATGTATGTACTAGTTTTTACATTAATCAGGTTATATTTTGCATCCTCCAGACCGTTAATCTTAAGGCTGTCAAGGACCGTCTTAAGATTAGAGGCTATAGTAGCGCCACCAACAAGACCAAGAGCTGTCTTTCCGTCGCTGTCAAAAATCGGACAATACATGGACAAAACCAGTTGCTTTGATGCCGGAGAAACAATAATTCCTGTATTGAATACTCCATTGACAGCCAGCAGCGTATTTTGCAGCTCCTTCAGCGGCTCACCCTCTCTGGTGGTTATCCCAACAACCTGTTTATTTGAATGTGCTATAACATGGGTGTTCCACTCCGAAAGATATATTCCTTCCCAGCCATTCAGGTCAGCAAAAAACTGCTCAGTATAATTCTGAGCAACCTCCTGTAATTGTGTATTTTGGGGATCTTTTAACAGCTTAACTAAATCCGATGATTTGCTATATGCCAACAGCATTGATTCAGAGCTCTCTATATAAGATTCTATGATTTGTGCCTTCGCTTCGAGGGATGTAATCATGTTGTCTATAGCAGTATTGCGCATTGCATTTGTCATATTGCTATTAGATATGTAAAACATAAAGCCGGTACATGTTATTACAATTATTGCTATAGCTATAGTTATACTTGTACTTAATCTCATTTTTTTGAACATAAGATACCTCCGTGGTATAAAAATTTTTCTTATGTTGTCTAATATGTTTGCATCCATCTAATACAATATGATGCAATGCAACTTGGTGAGTATAAGTATACCATATTATATTGTCAAATAATTACACCTTGTTTTTGTATATTTATATTTATTATACAATTTTTCGTAATTTTCGTCAACTTTTCGGAAAATCCCTTTATACAAATTCAGCTTTTGACACTATCCCCTGAAAAATGTTATATAAATTTCCTCTTTTGATGAATCAATAGCCTAAAACTAAAATCTCTTTATCGGATTTTTAGAAGTTTTTCTCTTTATTTCCTCAAAATTTTCTCCATAGGCTTACCCTTGGCCAGCTCATCAATCAGCTTATCCAGATATCGAACCTTGCGCATCAGCTCATCCTCAATCTCTTCAACCCGGTACCCGCATATAACTCCCTTAATTAAGGAAGCATTAGGATTAAATGCAGGCGCCTCATTGAAAAATGTCTCCAAATCCACTTCATTTGCTAACTGCCTCTGCAGAGAATCCTCATCATATCCGGTAAGCCAGTATATGATTTCATCTACTTCTGCTTTGCTTTTGCCTTTTTTCTCGGCCTTTTGGATATAGAGGGGATAGATGACCGAAAATTTCATTTTATAAACCCGATTATTGTCCATAAATTGATACTACTCCCTGGCATATTTTTTAACTATCAATGTTTACCATCTATCCTGCATGCTGCAGCTTCATTATCCAGCTCCTCAGATATTATATCTGCATATTCTTCCCTATGCTTCTTAAGCCAGCTATTTGCATAGGAACATGAAGCTGTGGCCTTAAGGGAATGATTCCTGAAATATTTGGCCACAACCCCCATCATCTCGCTTGCTACTCCCTTTCCCCTTAGTTCAGGCGCCACATAGGTATGGTTTATATCAACCAGACCATTTCCTTTGATTACATATGTTGTCTCTGCCAACAGTTCATTGTCCTCAGTTATGCTGTATATACGACCGGTTTCATATTGCCAGTTCATAATTTACACCTCTTTCTTAGCCTATTTTATATATCGTTAAAATTCAATTACCTATATGAATCTGATAGCTTAATAAATATGTTTTATCTTGTACTTTTATCAATATTATTTATCAATGATCTGATAGAAATTCGCATCTACAGATAAATTATTCATTTTCATCTTTTATCTCTATCATTATTTGAGCAAATTTATCAGCTTTCTCAAAGCTTTTGATATTTTCTTGCATATGAAATTTGTGCATATCAACACAATACCATCCATTCTGATAATTCTTTTGTATTATATAAACTACAATATACTAAATTACACTATATTACCAGCAGAATTTCCTGTTCACTAAACTAATATCTTCTCCTTAATATCCAGCTTTTGAATAATACCATCGATTTTTTCTTTTGCTTTTTCAATAGCAGCCAGTCTTTCCTCCTCAGTTGTACCTGTACCGTCCACCAGCAATCTTTCAAATTTACTGATGCCCATAGCTTTCATTA
>ENA-UPSB01000653-UPSB01000653.1-bioreactor-metagenome-genome-assembly--contig:-NODE-653-length-52608-cov-6.622838_pt1 | contig 52608 bp, 55 predicted proteins | sample MGYA00238182_ERZ773286 | MGnify/ENA primary metagenome ERZ773286 (study PRJEB29026, sample SAMN07631240) | bioreactor metagenome | isolation source: Switchgrass digestor | place: USA: Dartmouth...
CTGCCTGTAACGGCGGTTGGCTTTCGCGTAGTCGTGAAAGACCCATCTATTGAGAAAGCCGATGTGCTCATGGATTATTGAAGGTACCAACACGCGGCCGATTACTATCCAGGCCACTACCAGTCCAAAAGGAATGCGTCCGTCCAGGTCGTACACGGCCCACGATATTACCCCGATAACCACAAGCGCCACCAACACGTAGTTCCACCAGTGTCTAAGCGACGGCCGCAACGGTTCGCGCATGGGATCACCCCCACGCCTTAGTATTGCCCGTCGGGGCAGCGCGCTTGCCGGAGCCGGTGACACGAAACGATGCCCCGGCATACCCGGGGCCTCACCCAGTCTCTTGACGCTAGACTTTGTACCCTGACCGTCCAGCAAGAGAGACGCTAAGGCCGGTGCCGTTACCGTTCTTAGAACGGCTCAGTGACCTTCTTTGCCTTTCCTGTCATGAGCTCAGTGTACTTCATGCCTGCTCCTGTATTCAGTACGAGCACGGTATCGTCCGCCCCAACCAAGCCCATGTCTCTAATGAGCTGGGCCGCCTTTACGGCCGCCGCTCCTTCTGGACAGATAAGGGCCCCGTCTTTTTCGGCCGTCTCTTTCCAGGTCTCGAGGATTTCCTCATCGGAAACCGTAAGGGCGGTCCCTCCCGACGACCGGACCGCGTCCAGCACGAGGAAGTCGCCCAACGCCGACGGGACTCTCACGCCGGCGGCTATGGTGTGAGCTCCCTGGAAAAACTCGGCGTGGTCCTTGCCTTCCCTGTAAGCCCTTACGATAGGCGCGCAGCCTTCGGCCTGGACGCAGACCATCTTGGGCAGTTCTCCTTTAAGCCATCCCATGGCCTTAAGCTCCAGGAATGCCTTCCACATTCCGATAAGCCCGACTCCGCCTCCCGTGGGGTATATGATGGCGGCGGGCAGTCCATGAGGAAGCTGCTCCCATATCTCAAGCCCCATGGTCTTCTTGCCTTCAATCCGGTACGGTTCCTTCAAAGTGGCCGCCTCAAACCACCCGTGTTTGGCCACGCCTTGCCGGACGTAACGCCCCGCGTCGGAGATGAGCCCGTCCACCAGATAAGTGTCGGCGCCGTAGGCTACGCACTCCGCTTGAGTGGTCGCTGGAGCATCTTCCGGCATTGCCACGATCATCTTTATCCCGGCCCGGGCCGAATACGCCGCCCAGGCTGCTCCGGCGTTACCCGCGGTAGGCATCGCGATGGTTTGGGCTCCCAGTTCTTTGGCTTTAGACACCCCTACTGACGCGCCCCTGGCCTTGAAAGTCCCTGTGGGGTTCATCCCCTCATCTTTCACCAAGAGCTTGTTGAGGCCGTACTTCTTCCCCATTTCTTCCAGAGGAAAAACCGGTGTGCCGCCTTCCCCGAGGCTTACGATGTTTTTCTCGTCCAACACGGGCAAGAGTTCCCTGTACCGCCACAGTCCTTCCGGCCTCTTTTGCCAGTCGGACGGCTTCACTTCCCGGGACAAAGCGTCCAAATCGTACCTGACCAAGAGCGGACTTCCACACTCGCACAGGTTGGTAAGCTTCCGGAAGTCGTGTTTCTTCTTGCACTTGGGGCATTCAAGCCCGGTTATGTAGCTCCTCACGGTTTCTCGCCGGTCTCCTTTCCGTTGGGCTCTCGCGCGCCTCCAAACTCAGGAAAGTCTTCGGGCTTTTCCAGCGTAATCCTCCCCAGCCGTCCCTCTCTGAAAGCTTGCAGGACTCCTTTGCTCGCTCTCTCAAACTCAACGGCGCCGCCTGAGGCGAGAAACCCCCTTCCCCTGCCAAACTCCTCGATATAGGCGACAGGGTCCTTCACGCCAGGCAGCCTCGACGCGAGATACACCGCCACGTCTTGCACGTCGTAGGCGTTCTCCGGAAGGGCCCACGAGGCGGCCAGCTTCATCTTGGCTTCGCCTTTCACCACGGAGGTGTCAAGCACTCCGGGGGTATCCAGCACCATCAGGTAGCCTTTGCCCTTTAGCCAGTTGCTCCCCCTGGTAAGGCCCGGGCGAGCGCCAAAGGGCGCCTTCTGGCTGCCCAACAACCTATTGGCCAAAGAGGACTTTCCGACGTTGGGGACCCCGAAAAGCATAAGCCGCAGGGGTCGCGCCAGCTCTCCCGCGGCTTGTTTTTCCAAAATCCTATCTCGTTCTTCACCTAGGCGGGCCAGAAGGTCTTTAAGCCCCGATCCGGTCTTGCAGTCGACAGGAAAAGCCAGTTCGCCCCTATCGGCGAACGCTTTCACCCATCTTTCCGTCTCCTCGGGATTGGCCATATCGGGCTTGGTCAGGACATATATCCTTCGCGTCTTCGTAAGGTAAGGCTCCGCCAGCTTCCTGGTGGTCCAAGGAATCCTCGCGTCCGCCAGGAACAAAAACACATCGACCAAGTCCAGGGTCTTGGGACCCGGGAGGCCGGGATGGCTCTTCCGGGCTACGGAACCCTTCCGCCTTACTTTAGAACTCCTATCTTTTTCAAGGGCCATATCCTGAAAACGGCCTTCCCTTTGACATAACTTAGGCTCACCGGGCCGAACATACGGGAATCCTCGCTGTTGGTCCGGTTGTCGCCCATCACAAAGATGGTGCCCTCTGGAACAACGGTGGCATTCATGTTAAAGAAGCCTGGATTCTGCACGTACGGCTCTTCTTTCAGCTGGCCGTTGATGTATACTCGCCCGAGCCTCATCTCAATGGTATCCCCGCCTACCGCTATGACCCGCTTGATGTAATCCTTCTCCGGGTTGTACGGATACCGGAACACCACGATGTCGCCACGCTTGGGCTCACCGAAACGGTAAGCTATCTTGAGAACCATAAGGCTCTCATTGGTCCACATGGTCGGTTCCATGGACGGGCCGTCAACCAAGAACCGCTCTACAACGAAACTCCGGACCAGAATAGCGATGACGAGCGCTATCAGGACCGTTTCTAGGACGTCCCGAAGGGTCTTCATGGGCTAACGCCTTGCGTCTGCGATCCTCGCGGACTTGCCCGACAGGCCTCTCAGGTAGAACAGCTTCGCTCTTCTCACCCGTCCCCTTCGGACAACTTCAATACGGTCTATACGAGGGGAATGGACAGGGAAGGTCCTCTCGATGCCCACTCCGTAGGATACTCGCCTCACTGTAAAGGTCTCTCTAAGCCCGCCGCCCTGCCGGCGAATGACCACGCCGTCAAACGCCTGAAGCCTTTCGCGGTTTCCTTCCACAACCTTGAAGTATACCTTAACCCGGTCCCCGGGCCCGAACTCGGGCAAATCAGTGCGCATCTGCGATTTTTCCAGTAGTCTCAAAACATCCACGGTTACCACTCCTTAACCTTCTTCTTCGCGGGCCGGACCCTCTTCGCTCAGTATCTCTTGGAGAAAGCACCTGTCTTCGAAAGTAAGGCAGGCATCCGCCAACAAATCCGGCCGCCTCAAATACGTCCGCCTCAACGCTTCTTTCCTCTGCCATCGCCTGATCCTGCCGTAGTCCCCGCTCTGCAAAACATCCGGCACTTTCATCCCCCTGTACTCAGGGGGCCTGGTATACTGGGGACCCTCCAACAGGCCGTCAGAAAAGGAATCGTTTCCCGCCGAATCCGTGTGTCCGAGCACACCCGGTATGAACCTGGACACGGCATCCAGGACCGCCATGGCTGGGATCTCCCCTCCGGTTAAGACAAAATCCCCGATGGAAATCTCCATATCCGCGAGAAACCTGATCCTCTCATCGAAACCTTCATAATGCCCCGCGACCAGCGTGAGTCCGTCCGCTCTAGCCAACGACTCTGCCATTTTAGCGTTGAATCTCATGCCTTGCGGGGTCATCAGAACCACGTAAGGCTTGCGCCCTAAGTCCTGAGCCACCCATTCGACCGCTTCGTATACCGGCTCCGGCTTCATCACCATGCCTGGACCGCCGCCGTACGGGTAATCGTCCACCGTCCTGTGGGCGTCGTGGGCAAAGTCCCTGATGTTTACCAGGACTACCTCGAGGAAGCCTTCATCCTGGGCCCTCTTCAGGATACTGGACCCCAGGACAGACCGGAACATCTCTGGGAACAGCGTCAGGACGTAAACCTTCATGGGTCCCTACTCCAGCACTTCCACGCTGGCCCTCTTGCCTTCCTTGGCCGCGGCGGCCTGCACCAGGGCGCGGATCGCGTGGATCACCCGGCCCCTCTTCCCAATGATCTTCCCCATGTCCGAAGACGCTACCTTGACCTCGAACACCAGTGTTTTGTCGCCTTCAATCTCATTGACGGAAACCTGGTCCGGTTCGTCCACAATGGATCTGGCTATGAAAGACACTAGATCTCTGAGCATATGCGTCCTCCTAGAGAAGGGCTGTTTTTATTTCCCGTTTTTCAGAGCCTCGTGTTTGGCCATGACTCCCGCCCTATTCAAGAGGGCCTTCACCGTAGGTGTGGGGATGGCCCCTTTCTCAAGCCAAAGCAACGCTTTCTCTTCCTGCACCTTGTAAGTGGCAGGGTTGGTCGTCGGATCGTAGTACCCGAGCTCTTCAATGGCCCTGCTGTCCCTCTGGCTCCTCGAGTCCGACACCACGATTCGGTAGGAGGGCTTTTTCTTTGCTCCCATCCTCTTCAAACGGATCTTTACCGCCAACTTTGCACCTCTCCTTTGTCCTTGAAACTAACCCTAGAGCCCCGATTAGGGCAAACGGAATCTTCCCGCCTTTTCCATGGACCCCATCTGGAACAGCATCTTCCGCGCCTGGAAGAACTGCTTCAGGAGGCGGTTCACATCTTGGACCTGCGTGCCGCTCCCGCGGGCGATCCGCCGCTTCCGGGACCCGTCGATGATCTCAGGCCTGCGCCTCTCCAAAGGCGTCATGGAGTTCACCATAGCCTCGACCTTGCTCCACTCTTTGGGGTCTATGTCCACGTCCACCTTGGCCTTGGACATCCCGGGAATCATTCTGAGAATGTCCCCGATAGAGCCCATCTTCCGGACTTCTTTCATCTGCTCCAGGAAATCCTCGAACGTGAACTCCTTCTTCCGGAGCTTCTTCTCCATCTCCAAGGCTTTGCTTTCGTCGAAAGCGGCCTGGGCTTTCTCAATTAGGGTCAATATGTCGCCCATGCCGAGGATCCGGGACGCCATCCTGTCGGGATGGAATACCTGCAGGTCCTCGAGTTTCTCGCCCGCCGAGACGAACTTGATGGGCTTACCGGTCACCTTCGCGATGGAAAGGGCCGCTCCGCCCCTGGCGTCAGAGTCGATCTTGGTGAGGATTATCCCGGTTATGCCCAGCGCCTGGTCGAAGGCCTCCGCGACCTTGGTGGCTTCCTGGCCGGTCATGGCGTCGGCCACCAAGAAACTCTCCACCGGAGACACGGCACCCTTGATCCTGCGCGCCTCCCCCATCATCTCCTCGTCGATCTGAAGCCTTCCGGCGGTGTCGATGATGACCACGTCTTGCGCGGACGACACGGCCTTCTCCAGACCTTTCTTGGCGATTACCTCGGGAGGGGTGTCGGTGCTCATGGAGAAGAAGCCAACCCCCGCCTTTTGTGCCAAGATCTCGAGCTGACGCTGGGCCGCGGGGCGGTACACGTCGCACGACACCAGGAGAACTCTCCGCCCGTTCTTTTTCAGGTGGAGCGCCAGTTTGCCGGCGGCGGTGGTCTTACCCGAGCCTTGGAGCCCAAACAGCGCGATCACGGCGGGTGGGTCTCCCGACAAGTTGATCGGTTTGGCGCGGCCGCCCAACAGCTCTATGAGCTCTTCGTGCACTATCTTGATGACCTGCTGGGCAGGAGTCAGGCTCTCCAGCACGGCCGACTCCATGCATTTCGCCTTCACGGAGGCGATGAACTCCCTGGCCACTTTGAAGTTGACGTCCGCTTCCAGAAGGGACAGCCTGACTTCCCGGAGGGACTCATCCACATCCTTCTCCGAGAGCTTGCCTTTGCCCCTAAGCTTCTTAAAGACCGCCGAAAGGCGCGAGGTTAAGTTCTCAAACTCCATGTCCCATCTCACCTCCATCCTGTTCCGTCCCTCTCGCCAAGAGAAGGACCTCTTCCCGCTTTTCCCGCCAGTTGGCTTCCGTCATGGCCCTTGCCGCCTCTCCTATCCTTTCGAGCCGCTCCTCGTACCGTGCCGTCTTCTGAACCATCCCGAGCTTCCGCTCCATAGCCAGGAGTGAACGCTCACAGCGCTTCACCGCGTCTTCGGCGGCTTGCCGTGAAATACCAACGTTCTCGGCGATTTCGCTTAGGGAGAGGTCCTCGTCGAGGCGGAGCCGCATTACTTCTCTCTGCCTGGGCGGGAGCAACGGCTCGTACGCGTCCAGGAGGACGCTTAGGCCGTAAACTCTTTCGGGAGACGGGCCCTTGCTGTCTTTCAACCGGCGATACCTCGCTGTATTGGTCTAGACCTTTACACCCGTCTATCCTACACCTCGAGTCAAGTGCCGGTCAACGTTCAAACAGGGCTTTCGCGAAGAGGGAAGGATCAAAATCTCTAAGGTCCTCGATGCCTTCACCCACACCCACCAGTTTGACGGGGATTCCCAGGTCCTTGGTGATGGCCACCGCGATGCCGCCCTTGGAAGTCCCGTCCAGCTTCGTTACGCAGATACCGGTGACACCCGCGGCTTCCATGAAGACCTTGGCCTGGCTGAGCCCGTTTTGTCCGGTGGTGCCGTCTATCACCAGGATGACTTCGTGCGGGGCATCCGGAATCTCTCGTTTGATGACTCGTATGACTTTGCGGAGCTCTTCCATGAGGTTTTTCTTGGTCTGAAGCCTTCCGGCCGTATCCACCAGCACAACATCGACGTTCCGGGCGAGTGCCGATTTTATGGCGTCAAAAGCCACGGCGCCGGGGTCCGAGCCTTCTTGATGGCTGATGATGGTAGCTCCCGAGCGTTTCGCCCATACGGCCAGCTGGTCTTCGGCCGCTGCCCGGAAGGTGTCCGCGGCTGCCACTATTACGCTCTTCCCTTGAGAGGTGAACCGCTTGGCGAGTTTGCCTATAGTCGTGGTCTTCCCTGACCCGTTGACTCCCACCAACACATACACTGTGGGGCCCGAAGATGCCGTCTTAAGGTGAGCGTCCACTTCCGACAAGATGCTCTCCACCACCCGCGTCATCACTGAAAACAGGTCTTCCTCGCTGCGGATGGCGTTCTTCCGGCTTTCCTCCTGCACCTGTTCCCGTATGGCCATGGCGGCCTCTATTCCGATGTCGGCCTCGATGAGGGCTTCCTCAAGCTGGTCAAGGAAGTCGGAGGACAGTTTCCCGGGAGAAAACACCCCGAGCACCTTTTCCCTGAGGTTCTTTGAGGTTTTGGACAGCCCTACTTTAAACTTCTCCAGAAAACTCATGTGTTCTACCTCGCTCTTATCTCACCGGTTCTCCAGACGCATCCCGAAAACCCGGGACACCCCCGGCTCCGGCATTGTGACTCCGTAAAGCAGGTCCGCGTGTTCCATGGTCACTTTCTGATGGGTAATCACCAGGAACTGGGTGTCCTTCGAGTACCGCCGCAAGAACTGCCCGAACCTGAGCACGTTGGCTTCGTCGAGAGCCGTGTCAACCTCATCCAGCACGATCAGAGGCGAAGGCTTCACTGAGAGTATGGCAAATATCAGCGCGATCCCGCAAAGGGACCTCTCTCCGCCCGAAAGAAGGTTTAGCTGCTTCTGTTTTCTTCCCGGGGGTTCAGCTGATACTTCCACTCCGAGAGTGTCCTCCACAAGGGAGAGGCTGGCCGAGCCGCCCCCAAAGAGGTCTCTGAAGACCTCGCTGAAACTCTCGGACACCAGCCTGAAAGTCTCCATAAAACGGGACTGTATTTCCTTCTCCACAAGTTCCCTGGTGAGGTTTATCTCCTCGATGGCCTGCAGTATGTCTTCCTTCTCCAAGTTGATGATCTCGATCCTGTCGGACAGCTCAGCGTGCTCTTCCTCGGCCTTAAGGTTGACCCCGCCCAGGGCGCTTATGGCGGAATCGATCTCCTCCAGTTTCTGAGTCCCGACCGCCCTTGGAATACGCTCGTGGCGGACGTAGTCAGGGTCGTTTATCCCGAACTCGCTGGCTATGTACTCCCGAGTTTCCTCGTAGGCCTCGGAAAGGCTCGAAAGCTCCTGTTTGGACTCTTCAATCTTGGTAGCGAGAGAGGCCATATCCCGTTCCGCTCTCTCCATGTCCCCGCGGATCGCCGAAACTCTCGCCAGCAAGGCATCCCGCCGCGACGTCACCTCTTCAAGGCGGGCGGCAAGGGCCGATACTTCCCCGTCCAGTTTGGCGATTTCCTCTGAAAGGCGGGATTCTTCGGCTTCGGTTTCTCTGAGCAAGACTTCCTGGCGGGCGATCTCGTTGGTCTCAACCTCCAGGCTGCTCCGCAAGGACGTGGTCTCTCCCGAGAGGCTCTCGCGCCTCCTGAGCAGGGCGGATAAGTCTCGTTCCAAGTTCTCTTTTTCTTCCGCGAGCCTTCTAAGTTCGGACGACAGCCCCTGGTCTCTGGAAAGACTCTCCCGCATCTTTTCCTCGCACTCGCGAAGCTCCACTTCTTTTTCTTCCATCTCGGCCGATATGCGCTTCTCTTCGGCCGCGGTAGCCTCCATTTCCAGCGTGAGAGCGGATATCTCCCCCTCCAGCGGGATCACCGCCGCCGCCTTCTGGGCCGACTGGGCCCTTAGGCTCCTCAACGATTCTTCCGTCCTGGACTTCGCATCGCCAAGCCTCACCATCTGGGCTTCCCTTCGGGAAAGGTCCGCTCTCGCCTTCTCGTGCTCCTGCCCTAGAAGGGAAATCTCTTTCTCCAGAGACTTCCGCAGGGAAAGGGCATCGGTAAGGTCTTTGACGAGCTGGGCTTCTTGCGCTTGAATCTCGGCCAGTTCCTGCTTTCTCCTGAAGATGGCCTCATGCCTGGGAGCGTCGCCGCCCGTGATGGCTCCGCCGGGGTCCAAGCTCTCCCCGGTCATGGTGACCACCCTCGTGGCCCAGCCGGAAGCCTTCATGAACGACAGGGCTATGTCCATCGTGTCCGCGAGGACAACCCGCCCCAACAGGTATTTGACGCAGATGTCAAGGTGAGCCGGGTATGACACCACGTCGATCATGGGCCTGACACCCTTCATCTCCCTTGCCAGCGCCAGTACCCGGGGGTTCATTTCCCTGGGTCTCAACAAAGACAACGGCAGGAAGGTGACCCTCCCGCTCTTGGTCTCTTTCAAGAGCTGGATGGCTTCCTTGGCGGCCGTTTCATCTTGGACCACTATGTTTTCGGCAGCGCCTCCTATGGCCGCGGAAAGCGCGGGGATGTACCGGGCCTCGCAGTCAATGAGCTCGCCCACGGCACCCTCGATGCCTTTTAGCCTTCCCGCCGCCCGGCCCTCCAAGACGGTCCTGGGGCCTCTCCCGTAGCCTTCAAAGGACTTCTCGAGATCCATGAGGAGCTTCTTGCGCGCCCTCACTCCGGTGAGCCGGGCGCCTATGTTCCTCTCCGAAGTGGCGGCCCTATCCAGGGCTTCCCTGGCGGATTTGGCTTTATCCGCGAGGGAACGGACCTGTTCGGAGGCTTGAGCGACCCCGGACTTTGTCGATTCCAACTCAGTTGTCAGGGCAGACAGCTCGGTTTCCAGCGCCTTTTCCTGTGACGCGGCGTTGGCAAGCCAGTTCTTCAGGTCTTGAAGGTCGCGCCTCTTGGACTCCACGCGCGCCCTCTGGTCGTTCCGCGTCTTTTGGCACGCGTTGTGGGCGGATGTCAGAGCCAAGGTCTCTTGCCTCAAAGCCAGGACCCTTTCGCTCAAGTCCTTAAAGGAGGCTTCGGACCTCCGCCTCTCTTCTTCCGCCTGGCGGAGGTTCTCCTGAGCCGCCCGGTACTTTTCCGACAACAGGTCCGCTTGCGCCTTCAGGGACTCGTCTTCTTTGGCCCGGTTGTTAAGGTCCCTCTCGATAGCCGCTTTCCTGACAGTCCTCGCCTCGAGTTCTTTCTTTAGCAGGTGAAGGAGGTTCCGGGCTCCGTCCCTCTTTCTCTCTAAGGCCAAGAGCTCGCCCGCCGCTTTTTCCCTTTGGTCTCTTACTTCTTTCTGCTCTTGCTCCAGCCGGTCGCACTCTGAAGCCACCGAGGCTTCCTCCGCTCGCATTTTCGGAAGGGTGAGCTCAAGTGTTTGAAGGTCGGACTTGTGCTTCTCCAACCGGCGCCTCAAGGCGACCACTCTCTTGCCTTCTTCCTCAACCTGGTACAGCCACATAGAAAGCTCTATTTCCCTGCGCCGGGCCATGAGACGCCGGTATTCGGCCGCGGTCTCCCTGTCCGAACTCAACCGGGCTTTCCTCGCCGAAAGCTCAACTATAAGGTCATCTAACCTAGCCAACCCGGCCTTGGCCGCTTCCAGTTTGGCTTCAGTCTCTCTCTTGTCCAACCTTACCCGCGCCACGCCCGAAGCCTCTTCTATCCACGCGCGCCGGTCTTCCGGCTTCCCCGCGACGAGCTCCTGTATCATGCCTTGTCCGATTACCACGTACCCTGTGTGGGAAAGGCCTGTCCCGGAAAGCGTCTCGATAATGTCCTTCCAGCGCACGATCTTTCCGTTGAGCCTGTACTCGCTGGAGCCATCCCTTGTGAGACGCCTGATGATCTCCGTTTCCCCTCCGTTGTTCACACCGTCTAAGAGAAGTCTCACTTCCGCCATTCCCATGGCCTTGCGCTTCTCGGTGCCTGTAAAGATGACGTCTTGTTGCTTTGCCGAACGCAATATCCGCGGGTTCTGTTCGCCTAAGACCCACCGCAGGGCATCCGCCAGGTTTGATTTGCCGCACCCGTTGGGTCCCACGATGGCGGTGATGCCGGAACCCAACGCAACTTCCGTACGGTCGCAAAAAGACTTAAAGCCGTGCAGAGAGAGCTTTCTCAGCAAGAGACGGTGTCCTCCTATACCGGGTTTATGTACTGAACTATACCTTTATCAGGTAAAGGGATCACTTCACGCTGATGTAAACTTCTATTCGTTCTCAGATATTCCCTGGGAGTTGAGTACCCTTTGTCAATTCTAGACGACATGGCCAAGCTTGTCTTGAGGAATCCCAATGTTACCGCCAAGGAACTGGCGAAGAGCTTGGGCTATGCCGAACAGAAATCGATCTACTACTGGCTGGCCAAAGGCGGCTATAAGGGAATGAAAGAGTTCCGCGAAGAGGTACTGAAGGGCGGCTTTCCTTTGCCCCCCGCGAAGCGGGAGCCGGAAACCGCCAGGGACGCCTTAAGGTCTCTCCCCGTGTACTTCCAAGGCGGATTGCGAGACGGGCGGACTAACCTGGGAGAAATCCTACGGGCAGGTTTGGGCCCTGAAAGCTACGGCTTCGTGATAACCAGACACACCGCGGGGACCGGATCAGAACCGGGTGACATAGCCATCGTCGACCCGGGCGCGCCGCAATCCCAAGGAGACCTTGTGGCCGTGAAGGCGGAAGGTTCCTTAAAGCTGGCCAAACGCTATTCTGTCCCCGGCAAGGCCACTGTCTACGTGGACGCCTCCAACGACAAAGACCTCATATCTCCCGACTACGTCGCAGGGAAAGTGGTGTTCATTCTAAAGCGCCTCTCTTGAGGCCAAGAAGCCCTTGGCGGCGTCTTCCTCCGCTTCCTTTTTAGAGCCTCCTTGACCCCTAGAGACTTCCCGCCCGTTGACCAAGCAAGCCACGGTATATCTGGGCATGTGGTCCGGCCCGGAGACTTCCACGACCGTATACTCGACGCTTCCCCCTTCTTCCTGGACCAGTTCCTGAAGCAGGGTCTTTGAGTCCACGGGGACAGTAAGCTCGCCTTCCGGGAAGACGGCCTCGCGGACGAACTTCATGCACTCTTGAAAACCCTTATGGACGTAGAGAGCCCCTACGAGGGCCTCGAAGGCTCCGGCCAATACCCGGGGTTTGGACCGGCCGCCGCTTGAGGCTTCGCCTCTGCCCAGCTTGAGGTGGCGTCCCAGTCCTCCCCTCAGCGCCAAAGCGCTGAGCGCGCTCCCAGAAACAAGATGAGCGCGCATCCGCGTAAGGTCCCCTTCAGACGCGTCCGGATAGGCGTCAAACAGAATGCTCCCAACGCAGAGGTGGAGCACCGCGTCGCCCAAGAACTCAAGTCGTTCGTTTGAGCGCGAGTTCCCCATCTCGTTGGCGTAGGAGATATGGCTTAGAGCCTCTTGACGGAGCTTTGGCGGAAGGGATGCCAAGACCTCGTCCAGACGCTCTCTTAACTCACGTACCTTTTCAGCGCCAGACATGCGTTTTGTCCTCCGAACCCGAAGGAATTCTTCAAAGCCACCTCGATACTGGCCTCCCTGGGCTTGTTGGGCACGTAGTCAAGGTCGCATTCCGGGTCAGGCTCCTCGTAGTTGATGGTCGGGGGCACCGTTTGGTGGTATAGAGCCAGTGCGGTGGCAACCGTCTCCACCGCTCCCGCCGCCCCCAACAGGTGGCCGATCATAGACTTCACCGACGAAACTGGGATCTGGTAGGCGCGCTCTCCCAAAGCGCCTTTAATGGCGCAAGTCTCGTTGGCGTCATTGGCCGGTGTTGACGTTCCGTGGGCGTTCACGTAGTCCACGTCTTCCGGGGAAAGCCCGGCTGATGTCAAGGCGGCCAGCATGCAGCGTCTAGCGCCCTCGCCGGAAGGGCTTGGAGCGGTTATGTGGTAAGCGTCTGAAGTCATGCCGTAGCCGACTATCTCGGCGTAAATCCTCGCGCCCCGGGCCTTGGCGTGCTCAAGCTCCTCAAGCACCAGGACCCCGGCACCTTCGCCCATCACAAACCCGTCCCGTTTCTTGTCAAAGGGCCTGCAGGCCCTCCCCTCAAGATGGTTCTGAGTGGACAAGGCCTTCATGGATGAGAAGCCCGCTATGGCCAAGGGGTGCAACGAGGCTTCCGTGCCTCCCGCCAACATGAGGTCCGCGTCCCCGCGCTCAACAATCCGGAAAGCGTCCCCGATGGCGTTAGTCCCGGTGGCGCAAGCGGTTACCACCGAGTTCATTGGCCCCTTCAACCCGAGATCGATGGAGACCTGCCCCGAGGCAATGTTGGCGATCATCATGGGTATGAAAAAGGGTGAGACCCTGCCGGGGCCTTTCTCCAACAACACCTGGGTCTCCCTTACAAAAGTGTCCATGCCCCCTATGCCTGTGCCCACTATTACGCCGAATCTTTCCGGGTCCAGTTTGCCGTTTAGGGCGGCGTCCGCGTACGCCATTCTGGAAGCTACGACGGCAAACTGGGTAAACCGGTCCATCTTTCTGGCTTCTCGCTTCTCGATGTGCTCGCCCACTTCAAAATCTACTTCGCCCGCTATTTGGCAAGGGAGCCCGTTCGCGTCGAACCTCGTAATCCTTCGGATGCCGGACTTGCCGGCCATAAGATTGTCCCAAAACTGCCCGACGTCGTTACCGATGGGGGTGATTACGCCCATCCCCGTGATCACCACTCGTCTACCAGACACGGTCCGCCACGCCCTCTCAATTTGAAAATGGTCCCGCCGTTCGTGGTTAACCAGGCGGGACCATTACGTTACTCCTTCGTGTTATCCCAGAGGTAATCGACGGCGGCCTTTACCGTTGACAAGTTCTCCGCGTCCTCATCGGGAATGGTGATGCCGAACTCGCCTTCAAACGCCATTATGAGGTCTACGATCTCCAAAGAGTCCGCCCCGAGATCGTCGATAAACGAAGCTTCCATGGTAACCAGGCTCTCGTCGACTCCCAATTGGTCAACAATAATCTTCTTCACTCTTTCAAACACGTCCTCGCGCGCCATAACCAGTCACCTCCTTGTGATTAGCACTATGTCAGAGCACCCATGGACATACCGCCGTCAACCGGCAGTACCTGCCCTGTGATATAAGCCGAACCTTTCCCGGCGAGGAAGGATACCGCGGACGCCACGTCTTCGGGAGTCCCCAGCCTTCCCAATGGAATGCTCCGGGTCAGGTTTTCTTTCACCTCGTTGGGCAGATGTTCGGTCATGTCAGTCTGAATGTACCCAGGTGCCACAACGTTCGCGGTTATGCCGTACCGTGACAGCTCGCGGGCGAGGGCCCTTACGAATCCGATTATGCCTGCTTTTGAGGCACAGTAGTTGGCCTGTCCAATATTGCCGGTGAGAGCCACTACCGAGGATATGGCGATGATCCTGCCGCTCCTGCGCCTCATCATGGCCCTGGCTGCCCACTTCGCTACGTTATACACCCCCTTAAGGTTCACATCCAAGACCCGGTCCCAGTCCTCCTCGCTCATTCGCATGAGAAGGCCGTCTTTCGTGATCCCCGCGTTTAGAACCACTACGTCCAACGGACCGAGTTCTCTTTCAACATTTTCGATCAAGACCCTGGATTCTTCGTGTGACGACACGTCGCCCCGAAACAACGACGCACGCCTACCCAAAGACTGGACAAGTCTTGCCGTCTCAATAGCTCCTTCTTCATCTCTGGAGTAGTTCACGGCAACGTCCCAGCCGGCCCGGGCAAGTTCGACCGAGCAAGCCCTTCCAATGCCCCTCGAAGCGCCTGTTACAAGGCACACGCTCATAATAAGGAAGCCTCCTTGGATAGATCAATGGTGCTATCCAGATCTTTGGGAGTCAAGAAGCTTCTGGCAGGTATCTGCGGCGCGATGCGCTTCAAAAACCCCGTGAGAGTCTTGCCGGGCCCGAGCTCTATGAATCGTCCCGCCCCGTCCCGAAGCATTGATTCCACGCTCACCTGCCAGAGCACGGGATGAGTTACCTGCTTTATCAAAGACTCTCTGATATGCTCAGGCGACTTAAGCGGCGCCCCGTCCACGTTGGCGTATACCGGAATCCCGGGCATCCGGATCTCGATTTTGTCCAGGTCTCTCTTGAGCCTTTCCGCGGCTTCCTCCATTAGGGGCGAGTGGAAAGGGGCGCTCACGGTAAGGGGAACGCATTTCGCCCCCCTCTCCATCGCGGACGCGCACACTTTTTCCACCGCCTTCTTGTGCCCGGAGATGACTATCTGGCCGGGGCAGTTATAGTTGGCTCCCGTGACCACTCCCAGGTTCCTCGCGTCGTAGCACAAGGACTCAACTTCCGCGGGAGAAAGCCCGATGACCGCCGCCATGGCTCCCAGGCCCTCAGGGCAGGCCTCCTGCATGTGCAGTCCCCTCTTTCGCGTGATGACCAGCGCGTCTTCCAGGCTCAAGCTGCCTGCCACCACAAGGGCGGTATACTCCCCAAGGCTCAGTCCGGCGGCCATGTCGGGCCTGAGCCCCTTTTCATTCAAGACCCTGGCGCATGCCACGCCAACTGCCAATATGGCGGGCTGGGCGTTTTTTGTGAGCGTGAGTTCGCTCTCGGGGCCCTCAAAGACCAAAGACGAAAACCGGTTCCCCAAGACCCGGTCTGCCGTCTCAAACACTGAAGCCGCGGCAGGGAAAGCGCGGCACAGCTCCTGCCCCATTCCCACGAACTGAGCCCCTTGGCCTGGAAAGATCCACGCAGTCTTGTCCATTAAGGATTCCTCCGGCCAAGTAGTCTATCTTACCGGCAGTACGAACGCCGCCAGCGCGCCGGGACCGGTATGTGTGCCAATCACGGCGCCGATTTCGGTCTCGTAGTACTTTCTGATCTTGAAAGCTCCGGACATGGCATCCTTAAACTTCACGAACTCCTCGGGAGAGTCCGCGTGAACCAGCGCCATATCCACTCGGGAGCCCCTTGGGATTTTCTCGCTAACGAGTTCGACAATGCGCGGGATGACCTTCCCTCGTCCGCGCACCCGGTCCACCGCGGTGACATACCCTTCTTTGTCGAGGGCGAGAATGGGTTTCATGTTCAGCATGGAGCCCAGAAAATGCTGTGCCTTTCCTATGCGCCCGTTCCTGGCCAAGTAGTCCAGCGTATCCACAGAGAAAATGGTGACCATCTCAGTGGACATCCGCTCGATTTCTGAAGCTATGTAGGAAGCCGGACACCCCTCCTCCGCCATCTCGTGGGCCGCCCAAACCAAGAGGCCGTAGCCGGCTGAAGCCTGCTTCGAGTCCACTAGAAAGATGCCGCGGTCCGAAAGCTCGGCTTTAGCAATGTTGGCGGACTGAAAGGTGCCGCTCAAAGCGGACGAGAGGGTGACGCACACTACTTCGGAACCGTCTCTGGTCTCCTCGTCAAATACCTCTTGAAACGCGGCCGGAGAAGGCTGAGAAGTGCTCGGATGGTCTGGCGAATGCCGCAGCTTGTCGTAAAAAGCCTTGCCTCGCAACTCAAACCCGTCCAAAAAAGATTCCTCACCGAAGTGGACTCTCAGGGGCACAACCCGAATTCCCTTGCTAAGAAGCAGCTCCGGGGCAAAGTCTTGCGCGCTGTCAGTTACCACCTTGACTTTTGGCATACGGCAATCTCCTCTCTTACCAAACAAGTGCCATTGAACCCCAACTAAGACCGGCTCCGAAAGCCACCAGCACGATCAACTGACCTTTCCTGACCCGTCCGTCCCTCACAGCCTCAAACAGCGCCAAGGGTACCGAGGCGGACGACGTGTTCCCATACTGTCCGATGTTCACCATGACCTTTTCCATAGGGATCTTGAAGCGCTCGCACGCCGACTCAATGATCCTGATGTTGGCTTGGTGGGGGATCAGGAGCCCGATATCCTGCGGGTCCCGCCCGCACTTCCTCAGGACATCCTCAACCGCTTTTGCCATGATCTTTACAGCGAACTTGAATACGGCTTTTCCGTCCATGTTGATGTAGTGGAGCCCCTGGGATACGCTTTCCGGGCCGGCCGGCATCCTGGACCCGCCCGCGGGCAGGGTAAGTAGGGAAGCCGACGAGCCGTCTGATCCCAAAGTGAAACCCAAAATGCCTTCGCCCTGTTCGCCGGGAACCAAGAGCACCGCTCCCGCGCCGTCTCCAAAGAGGCAGCAAGTGTTCCGGTCATTCCAGTTGGTAAGCCTCGATAGCGTCTCGGACCCGATCACGAGGACCTTCTCGTAAGCGCCCGAGGCCACGTATTGTGCCCCCGTCGCCATCGCGTATATAAACCCGGAACACCCGATTTCAATGTCAAAAGCCGCCGCTTTGATAGCGCCCAAAGAAGCCTGGACGATGCACGCGGTGGCTGGGAACAGGTGGTCCGGGCTGGCTGTCGCCACTACAATTAAGTCGATTTCCGACGCCTTCGCGCCTGAGTTCAAAAGGCATGCCCTGGCGGCTTCCACCGCCAAATCCGAGGTCGCCACGCCCGCACCGGCTATCCGTCTCTCCCGGATTCCGGTGCGCTCTACGATCCATTCATCTGACGTATCGACGATCTTCTCAAGGTCGGCGTTGGTCATCACTTGAGGGGGCACGTAGGCGCCCACGCCGGCCACCTTCACGGGTCTTACTTGCATTGGCTACTCTCCCTTTTTCGCCGATTCCGAGAGCGAACGCATCATCACCGACGCGACGTCCTTTTCAAGGAACGCTCTGGCCTGGCCGATTCCGTTTACTATCGCTTCTCGGTTTGAAGACCCGTGGCACTTTATAACGCAACCCGTGAGCCCCAGAAGCGGCGCCCCACCGTACGCGGTATAGTCCAACAGAGCCTTTGCTCCTGAAAACGCGGGACGCAGCACTCCCGCCGCGGCCTTTCGGACTAAAGTCTTGGTCACTTCCCGCCTCAACGCGGACATCAGGAAAGCCGAAGCCCCTTCGCACGCCTTTAAAAACACATTCCCTGTAAACCCGTCGGCCACAACCACCTGGGCTTTTCCGGAGAACACATCTCTGGCCTCGATGTTGCCTTGGAACCCATCCACCGTCCCGGCCAAGAGCGAATACGCCTTGCGATAGAGGGCGTTTCCTTTCTCGGCCTCAGCTCCGATGTTAAGGAGTCGTACCGTCGGGGCCTTCCAACCGAGAACCTCAGTAGCATAGACTTTCCCCAAAATGGCGAATTGCACCAAAGTCTGGGGTCTAACATCGGATGAGGCTCCCAGGTCGACAAAAAACACGCCCCTCCCGTCCGCGGTGGGGAAAACTTGGCCCATGCAGGGCTTATCTACTCCATCAGCCCGGCCGACGAGCACTACGCCGCCCGCCACGAGAGCTCCTGTGGATCCTGCCGAGACAAACGCTCCCGCCCGGCCTTCTTTGACGGCCAAGAGTCCCTGATGAATTGAGGAGTCTACTTTCTCGCGGATTGATTGAAGGGGATGTTCGTGGTCCTGAATCACTTCTGTACACACGGTAACGGCAAGCCCGGGCCCATCCCACCGGCCGCGCAACTCGTTGACCGCGTCTTCCGTCCCGAACGCGTGAATGAGGGTTCCGGATTCAAGGGCTCTTAGTGCCGCGCCAATGGTGGACGCGGGAGCATGTTCGCCGCCCATCAAATCCAACGCGATGGTGTGTGCTCCTCTAGTGTCCCGCACTGCCATGGGGATCCCTCCCGGGAGAAAATGGGCGTGTGTTTACTCTCTATCTACTGCTCCAAAGCGAAAACCAGGAACTTGCCGCGGAACACTTCCTCACCGTTAGCCCGGGTTTCCACCAAGACCACTGACTTGTTTCCCTTTACTCTCACAACGTGGGCTTTGGCGACCAAAGTCTCTCCCACCCTGGCGCTCCGTTTGAACTTCAGGTTCGCGATGCCCGTCACCACGTTTTTGGCATCTATCACGCCTATCGCCAGCGATTCCGCCTGGGCGAAGATGTAGTGGCTTCTCACGATACCCGACCGTTCGAACGCCATCTCGGGGGACGTAACCATGGTCGAGATGGCCGACTTGCCTAATTCCACGTCAACCAGTTCGCCAACGATCTCCCGCTGCCCCAAGGACTTCACGCGTCCGTAAGCCCTTTCCGCTACTTCTTTTGTACGGGTCCTCTGGTCCGGAATGCCGAGGGCCATCCTGTCGAGCCTGATGGTCTGCACGCTCACGCCGAAGTGCCTCGCCAGGCTTCCGTCAGAGAGAAAAGGGTTTTGTCCAAGCACCGACTTGAGCCTTTCGCGCCTCTCCTTCGGCCCTAAGGACACCGCGGTCACCTCCGAGGCTTGTTGCCTGGTACTAATACCTTGATGTTATTGCCAAGTATACAACGGGGTTTCCTGTATGACAATATGTTGGAAAAGCAAAAACTCCGGTTTCCCGGAGTCTTTTTGAACAATTGAGTCTGCGCGAAGTGCCTGCTTAGGCTTCTTTGACCTTTACGACTTCCTTCCCGTCGTAGTACCCGCACTGGGGGCAAACGCGGTGCGGCAGTACCGGCCCGTGGCAATGGGGGCAGGAGACGATAGTAGGTGACTCCAGCTTCCAGTGGGCCCTTCTCATGTCCCTTCTGGACGCGGACTTACGTTTCTTTGGGACGGCCATTCTTCTTGCTCCTTTCTTCCATCGCTTCTAAGAGCTTTCTCCCGAAAGGCGAGATATCGTCTTCTGCCTTCCGGCAATCGCATTCGCCTTCGTTCAGATTGGAACCGCATACCGGGCACAGCCCCTTGCAGTCAGGGTCGCAAAGAGGCTTCATCGGAAGGCTCAGTATGATCTCGTGCCCAATCATATCGTCCAGCACACAGCTCGCCCCATCTAGAGGAAACACCTCTACCGCGTCTTCCTCGCTCTCCTCTTGCTCCGTCCCGCTTTCCGTGAACTTGCCCTCGCAATCCACGTCAAAGGGCTTGGTGAAAGGGGTAAGGCAGCGGGAACAAATAAGCTCGGTGCTGCCGGTGACGTGGGCTTGGACATAGATTTCCTTGCCCAGCGAGGTAGCTACGCCGCGCGCCGTCACGGGTCCTATGATTTTCAGGTCATCGTCAGGCGCCTTTATCTCTTCCACTAAGTCAAAAGGCATGCTGGACCCAGCCTGATTCAGTATTGGCGTAACGTCTATTCGCAAAGAGGGTCCCTCACAATCGGCTATAAGGCGACATCACCTGGTGATTATACTCACGGGAAGAAAGGGGTGTCAAGGAAACGGGAACTCCTGACAGCGGGGCTTCTTCCGAGTCCTCCTCGTTCTGGTCCCCTCGGAGAAGCGCGGTTTTACGGGACTGCCGCTCCTACCGCCCTGAGCGCCTCTTCGAACCGGCTTACTCCAACAACCCGCATATCACCCGAGTGTTCCAACGCTTCGCCCAAGTTGGCCCTGGGCACGATAAACAGTCCTATTCCGCTCTCCCTGCACGCTATGGTTTTCTGGGCAATGCCGCCCACCGGGAGCACCCGCCCGCTCCTGTCCACCATTCCCGTAGCGGCCACAGGTTTCGCGCCCAAAGGCTCCTCCCCTGACAGACGCAGGTAGATTTCCAGGGCAAAGGCCAGGCCGGCCGACGGCCCCACCACCTCTCCCGGGGTTATCCTCACTTGAATTGGGAGTTCGTCACCCTCGCCCACAGCATAGCCGCGCTCTGACAAGGCCAAGTATATGGCTTCGTGAATGCTGGAGGCCATGAGCGCTTGGTTCTTCTCTTGATATTCTTCAGGCGCAAGCCCCCCAAAGATGTGGTCTCTCGCCAAGAGCTCCACCCGGCGGTCTATAGCGGCGATAACCGCGCCGTAGAAGGAAGCTTCCTCTGCCACCACGGTAACCATGCGGATGGAGTCCCGCGGCTCTCCGAATCCTTCCACCGCCACTATCTCTTTGAGAGACTCTACCGGCCCCGGGCCGACGCGGTAGTAACCCGTCGGAAGGAAGCCCAAGAGAAGCGCTGCGGTCAGCGCCAAGACCCGTAGAAGAGCCTTTCTCCTTTTCGTCCTTTTCCAAGAGCCGCCTGTAACCAAGCCTGAATACCCCTCCATTCTCGCCCATATACATTTAGGGCTGGCAAAGGAGGCCTTATGCCCATGAAACCTCTGCCTTTTGTCGCCCTCTTGGCAGCGTTAACCTTCTTGTACTTTTGGAGGACCCGAAAGGCGGCCGTCGCGGCGGTAGGGTCTGCCGCGCTGGTGGTCTTGCTGGCCCTCTCCATGATACTATTGCCCGAACCCTCATTCAGAGCGGCGGAGAGAGGGCTCATCTTGTGGTGGGAGGTAGTCCTTCCTGCCCTGCTTCCGTTCTTCATCGCCGCCGAACTCCTGATGGGAATGGGGATCGTCCACTTCATGGGGGTGTTCATGGAGCCCCTAATGAGGCCCCTGTTTAACGTTCCGGGGGCGGGCTCCTTTTCTTTCGCGATGGGGTTGGCCTCCGGCTATCCTCTGGGCGCTTCTTTGTCCGCCAGGCTTAAGGAAAGTGGGCTGGCTACCAAAACCGAAGCCGAAAGGCTCATGTGCTTCTGCAACACGTCGGACCCGTTGTTCATGACCGGCGCGGTGGCAGTGGGAATGCTGAAGCGAGTGGACGCCGGGATCTTCATAATCATGGGGCACTATTTGTCCGCTTTGATAGTCGGGATCTCCCTTAGGTTTTGGCGGAGGAAATCGCCGCCGAGCCCCCCTATAGACAGCGGTGAGCGGGGGTTCATCGTGACCAGGGCCTATAGGGCGATGCGCAACTACCAGCGCAAGAACCCGAAGCCATTTGGGGAGATACTCGGCGCCGCCGTGAACAAGTCCGTAATGTCTCTATTGATGATTCTGGGCTTCATAGTGCTGTCGTCGGTGGTATTTGAAGTATTGAAGAGCGTCGGCGCCATCGGCGTCCTCTCGTCGGTTATTTCCAAGGTCGTCCCCGAAAAGATAATACCCGCTTCGCTTCACGAGGCTCTGGTAAGCGGGTTATTTGAGATTACGATAGGCTGTTCCACTGCGAGCGAAGCCGCGGCGCCCTTAATCTCGAAGGTAGCTCTTGTGGGAGCGATCATAGCCTGGAGCGGCCTATCGGTTCACGCTCAAGTGGCGGCGGTCATCCACGGTGCCCGCCTCTCCGTATGGCCATACGTGGCCAGCAGGGGCTTCCAGGCAGTGCTCGCAGGGATCCTGACCTACCTATTCATGGCCAGAGACCGTGTCAGATGGGCCTTACCGGCGTTCGAGCCCCACACCATAACAGGGTCTTTGGCTTGGTTCGAAAACCTAGGATCGGCGACCGGCACCTGCCTGGGAATCCTCGCGGTAATGGGGACCATCCCCTTGGTTTTCACCTTAATACACGGCGCGAAGAGCGCGATTAAGAGGAACTAGCCCTTTCCCAGCCCTCTCCTTTTCTTCCCTCGGGAAGGCGGCTCGTCCTGGATCCAGTCCTCGTCATCCTCCGGACCCTCGCCTAAGGAGGCGGGGTCTTTGCCAAACAGCTCGTCCTCAAGGCCGGGTTCTTGGGGCGAGGCGGTCGCCGCGGCTTCCTTTTCCGGCAGGAGTTCGTTACGTCCTTGCCTGATCCTGTCCAGGACCTCCTCCATGACCTCCTCAACCTTCCTCATGAGGTCGTCGGCGTACTCACGGGCGCCCAGGTTAATCTCCCGGGCGACTCCCCGGGCTTTCTCCATAAGCTCTTCCGCCTGCTTTCTGGCTTCTTTAGAGATGGAGGACTCCGACGCCAAAGCGGCGATCTGGCCCTGCGCGTCTTTTAGGATCTCCTCGGCCTCTTTCCGGGCCTCGGCTATGATTCTATCCCGTTCCTTAAGGAGCCACTTGGCCTGTTCCAGCTCCTGAGGAAGCGCGGCGCGAAGATCATCTATGATGGCGAAAACTTCGTCCTCTTCGACCATGAGCCTCCCTACCAAGGGGACCCTAGCGCACTCCGAGAGGTAAGCATCGAGTTTGTCCAGGAGCGCCATTACGTCCATTGTTCACACCTCGTCTCACTTCATAGTCTGAATCTTGTCCATGATCATCTTCTCAACGGCGGGAGGCACAAGATCGGCGATCTTGCCGCCGTAAGAAGCCACTTCCTTTACCAGGCTGGAACTTAAGTACAGGTACTGAAGGGAGGTAATCATGAAAACGGTCTCGATTTCGGGAGCCAACTGCTTGTTCATCAAAGCCATCTTGAACTCGTAGTCAAAGTCGGACACAGCCCTAAGTCCTTTTACGATTACTCTAATGTCGTGCTTCTTGGCGTAATCCACCAGGAGACCCGAGGAGGACGAGACCACCACATTGGGAAAGTGACCGCAGGTGGACTGAAGCATATGTACCCTTTCCTCCACCGAGAACATAGGGTTCTTTTCTGAATTCGAGAAAACTACAACGTGAAGCTCATCGTAGCAGGCCGCGGCACGCGTGATGATGTCGAGGTGGCCGTAGGTAAGCGGGTCAAAACTTCCTGGATACACAGCTGTTAGCAATGGTAGGCCCTCCGGTTCGGACTTCCGACATAAACCATTTTCTACGTTCTCTCCGTCTATAGTGTATAAACCGCCCCGGATTTGTCCATAGTATCTACCGAGAGTCAGGGCGCAATCGCGAGATTGCCCCTAACAGGCTCTTCCTCCGGTTTCTCCTCTCCCAATGCCGCTTCTTCAAGGAGCGGCATTTTTTTCGGCGGTTTCGGCGTTTAACTTGCTTCTACTTGCTTCTATACAAACGGTGCAATACCTTCCAGAAAAACCTCGGCTTCATGAATCAACCGTTTCAGGAGGTTTCCCTTAAGAGCAAGTAGGCGCCCAAGATAAAGGCCACGGCGCCGACGCCCTTTGTCCAGTCAAAGGGCATCTTCTGCCCCGACAATCCCAAGATGTCCAGGACAATGGCGGTGGTGATTTGGGCCGCGACGATAGCTGTTGTAGCCGCGCCCACTCCCACGCTCCCGATGCTGGTTAGCACGCCCCAGATGATGACCACGCTCAAGGGGCCGCCCAGGAAGGACCACCACGGAGCTTCGGTCGCTTTCCTAACGTCCCCGTCTGACAATCCCAAGAGAAGCACCAGGCCCAGGATGAGCGATCCCAGAACATGCACAATAAAAGACGCTTCGAAAGCGCCCGTCCGCTTCCCCAACACGGCGTTTAGCGTTCCCTGGACTGCCATGGAAGCACCAGCTATAGCGGCCAGCAAGAGCGGCGTTATATGCAAAAAAATCCCTCCATGAGAGAGGTGCTGACTAGCCACGAAGGCCTCCTGGGTAGTATAGCACTGGGACCGCATTTGAAATCCACGAACCGAAAACCTGTAGGAGGTCGACTCATGTACTGGCAAGGACACGCAAGGACCGACTTGGCGTTGGAACGCGCCGAAATCGCCAGCAGGCAAGTGCCAGGTCAAGTGCCCGGTCTCGACATCCGGGAACAAACGCTTGACGGCATCAAGATAACCAGAGTGCAAGTGATGACGCCCGAGGCGGCAAACCAAGTCGGCAAACCGCCGGGCAGGTACTTCACTCTTGAATGCCCAAACCTTCGCTATCGCAGCAGGGAAACCTTGAAAGAGGTCGCGGAACTCGTCGCCCGAGAAGTTACGGAACTGGCCGGCCTTCCCCGCAAAGGAGACGTGTTGATCGTCGGCCTCGGGAACTGGCAGGCCACTCCCGACGCCCTCGGTCCGAGGGTTGTCTCCCAGCTCATGATAACCAGGCATATCCGCGACTATATCCCCCAGGAACTCGGCGGTAGACTAAACCCTGTGGCGGCCATCTCCCCGGGAGTGCTCGGTATAACGGGGATGGAGACTATCGACATCGTCCGCGGCGTCGTTCAACAAATAAAACCCGAACTGGTAATCACTGTAGACGCCCTTGCCGCCCGCTCCACGAGCAGGCTACTCACGACCATTCAGGTAGCGGACACAGGCATACAGCCGGGCTCGGGAGTCGGCAACAAGCGGCCCGGGATAAACTACGAATCCTTGGGCGTGCCCGTACTTGCCATCGGGGTACCTACGGTAGTCTCGGGCGCTGCCATCGCCGGCGATGTCCTCGAAAACTACTTCGCCAAGTTTAACCCGCACGCCAGGGCGACTTTGGATTCGGTCAGAGATTTTCTTTCCAAGGACTTGGCCGAGTTGATGGTAACCACCAAAGATATCGACGTGGAGATCATGGAGATGTCAAAGCTTCTGGCAGCGGCCTTAAACAGGGCTACGCAACCGGCGATCAGCGAAGAAGAAATGCTGGATTACCTGCAATAGCCTCCGCACAATAGCCCGGCGCAATACGGGAGGCAACAGCCATCGCGCCATTGCCGTGGCACGACAGCCCTGGATTGCCGGATTGCCTAGGACAACGTGATGGGAAGCTAAATGCAATGAGGAGCAGCCGTTCCCGGCTGCTCCCGTTACTTCCACGTTATTCGCTTAGTCTTACTCAGCCTAGACTGACTATGCTGCTTGGTCCTACTCGCGCACCATCTTTGAGCGGCGCTGTCTTAGAAGCTCTTCTGCCCAAACCTGCCTTGAGACAAGCTCTGTTCCGCGAGCTCAATCATGCGCCTGACCATGTGTCCTCCAACAGCGCCGCAGGTACGTGAAGGGATGTCGCCCCAGTAACCTGCCGGGGGGTGAACTCCTAGCTCGTTGGCGACCTCGTTACGGAAGGCGTCCAGAGCCGCGCGGGCCGCCGGAACCACCGCGGTATTCCTCTTCTGACCGCTGCCCATTTGCTCACCTCCTTTTATTCGAAACTTATTATGTTCACCAGCCCGGGGATCAATGCTGGAAATCATTGCGACGGATATTGGAAGGCGGTTCCTTTTGCATTGACGAGTCATCAACACGAGAAAACTTCTCGCAAGCAATTATCAGCTGTTGACAACTTGGTTTTGGAAGTTCTTAGTAATTGACGACCGCGGGCCGAAGAGTTGTCAGCTCGAGACGTATTCATTGCAGGCAGTTATCAACTGTTGACTACTTGGCCTTGGAGTTTTTGGAAACTGACAACTCTAGGCGGAAGAGTCATCTGCAGGAGACGTCTTCACCGCAAGCAGTCATCTACTATTGACGACTTGGTGTTGGAGTGGAAATACTGAAGTCAAACTTTCAGCGGTTACCTGGACAGGCCGGCCTGGGCGAGATTGCCAAACCGGGACTTCACCTTGGAAAGGAGCCTTCGTTCAGTCTCGTCGGCGGGAGAATCCACAATACGCCTGGCCTCTTCCCTTGCCCGCTGGATGTCTTCCACCGACAAGGACAAGTCGGAGAGCCTCGTCTCTCCCGCTCCATGCTGGCGCAGGCCGAAAAACTGGCCGGGCCCGCGGTTTTGCAGGTCAAGCTCGGCAACCTGAAAACCGTCGTTGCACTGCTCCAGGAACTTAAGCCGCGACCTGGCATCTCCTGTGGCTTTCGATATGAGAAAGCAGAAGGATTCGGCGCTGCCGCGGCCAACCCGTCCGCGCAGCTGGTGCAAGGACGCGAGGCCGAAAGACTCGGCGTCTTCTATCACCATGCAAGTGGCATTGGGCACGTCGACGCCGACTTCTATGACCGTGGTGGATACCAGGACCTGGATTTCGTTTTCCACAAATTTCCGCATGACAGTGTCGATTTCGGCTTTTGGCATCGAGCCGTGAATGAGGCCTACCTTGACTCCTTTGAGGTATCCTCGCGACAGCTCCTCGTATACGTCCAGCGCGGCTTTCCTATCAGTCTTCCCTTCGCCTATCACCGGGCACACGACATACGCCTGTCGGCCTTCTGAGATTTCCTTGAGTACCTTGGCGTAAGCCGTCTGGCGCTGTCTGTCGGAGACCACCAGGGTCCGCACAGGCTTCCTGCCTTCTGGAAGGGCATCTATTACGGTTATGTCAAGGTCGCCAAATAGGGTCAGCGCCAGGGAACGGGGAATCGGTGTGGCGCTCATGACCAAGATATGGGGCGCGTAATCGAGGTTCCCGGAGGTGACGGAGTTCCCGGAGGTAGCGGAGTCGCCGGCGGTGGCAGAGTTGCCGGCGTCGCCGGAGTTGCCGTGGGACAACCTCAGCCGTTGCCTCACTCCGAACCTGTGTTGCTCGTCAGTAACGACCAAGCCTAAGTTATTCCACTTTACTCCGCGCTCCAGCATGGCATGGGTCCCGATGAGCAGCTGAATCTCGCCTGATTCAAGCCTTTTCAGCGTCTCTTTCTTCTCTTTCGCGCTGACGCTCCCCGACAGGAACCCGATGGAACACTTTCCGCCGCACATGGATTCAAGCGTCCTCTTGTGCTGCCTGGCCAAGACCTCTGTGGGAGCCAGCAGCGCCCCCTGGTATCCGTTGCCGATGGCGGCGAGGAGCGCGTAGACGGCCACCACTGTCTTCCCGCTGCCTACGTCGCCCTGAAGCAAGCGGTTCATGACCGAGCCGCCCGTCAGATCCTTCTTGATGTCAGCAATGGCCCTCTTCTGAGCGCCGGTCAAGACGAATGGAAGGTCCTGGACAAATCCATCCGCCAACGACAAGTCCGAAAACGGCTTGGGGCCCCGAACTTCCTTGGCTTCTTTCCTCATGACCATGAGGCCGATTTGCAGATACAGGATTTCCCTAAACGCCAAGGTGCGCCTTGCCTTTTGCCAGGACTCCGCGTTCTGGGGCTGGTGGATAGCCAGGTAGGCTTCTCGTTCTTGCAGGTATCCGTAGCGCCTCAATATGCCTGGCGGTATGTCGCCTCGTATCTGGTCAAGGCATTGAGAGAGGGCTTGTCCGATGATCTTGTGAAGGGCTTGAGACGTGAAAGACATGGAAGCGTGATACACAGGGATTACCGGGCCCTTCTCCACAGCCTTGGACGACGCGAACCAAATCGGGTGCGCGATCTCGATACCCCCACGCCGCCATTCGGCTCTTCCGGAAGCCACTACCATCCTGCCCGTAGGAAAGTGCTGGTACATGTAGGTCATGTTGTACCACACCAGGTGTACCGTACCGGTGCCGTCGGAAACGCTCACTCGAAGGGCCCGTCCCCGTTGGCTTCCTACGAACCTCATGGAAGTCACAAGTCCTTGGACGGTAACCTCATCCCCGGGCTGGACGTCCCTCATGGCGGTCACGCTTGAAAAATCGTCCAGGCGAAACGGGAAGTGATCTAAGAGGTCCCTCACCGTCAAGATCCCAAGGTTCGCAAGGAGGGCCGCTTTCTTGGGGCCGACCCCCTTCACAAAACGAACAGGATCGTCCAGCGAGAGACCTTTCTGGATACTCATTCCACAGATATGATGTAGTAGTACAGAGGCTGTCCTCCAGACTGGAGTTCAACCTCAACGTCGTCCCGGAGAACCGCCTTGAGAGACTGGACCGCCGCTTCCGCCGCCTCTTCCGAGACATCCTTCCCGTAGTATATGGTGACTATTTCGTCTTTGTCCTTGACCATTGATTTGACTACTGAGAGGAGCACTTGCTCGGGGTTTGTGCCGACAACCTCCACTTTGCCGTCAACGAGTCCGAGGATGTCTCCTTTCTTCATGGCATGGCGCCCGAACTTGCCGTCCCGGGCCGCGTAGGTGATTTCCCCCGTCTTCACTCGCCTTATGGCCTTCGATGCCCTTTTGAGGTTGCGCTCCATATCCTCGGATAGGTTCAAGGACAAGAGCGCGGAAATGCCCTGGGGAATTGTCTTGGACGGGACGATATACATGTTTCTGCCCGTGAGCTTCTTGGCCTGTTTGGCGGCCAGGAAAATGTTCCCGTTGTTTGGCAGGAAGATGATCTTCTTGGCGTTCACCGTCTTTACAGCCGCGGCCAGTTCCGCCGTGGACGGGTTCATGGTCATCCCGCCCTCGATGACCAGGTCGCATCCCAAGCTCTTCATTATTTCCCGGAGACCTTCTCCTGTGGCAACAGACACGATGCCGGTATCCTTGGGCTGCTGAAACACGGTTTCCTTCTTGGGAACCAACAGCGGGGCTCCTTCCATGCCCGCCACGGCTCCTCCCGCGACCGCTGTCTTGAGGAACTTCACTTCAGCGGCTTCCCTGGCCTGCTCGATCATGTTGTCTATTACCACTTGCGACAAAGACCCGTACTCCTGGCAAAGGTTTAGGACGTCTCCCGGCCTCTTGGTGTGGATATGGACCCGGATGAGGTCGCTTGAACCGACCACCAGAAGCGAATCGCCCATCCGCTCGAGCTTCGACCGGATTTCCGAAACCACCATGTCTTTCCCGGAAATGAGAAACTGGGTGTCATAAGGGTTCTCGATGTTGAAGGTTTCGACGCCTTCGCCGGCGTGGGCAGGGCGCTCAGCGGAAGTTTCATGGACACCTACCGGCAGAGAGCCGGAGAATACCGAGAGGGCTCCTTCAACGATGTAAATCAGGCCCTTGCCTCCCGCGTCGACCACTCCGGCTTGCTTTAGGACAGGCAACAGCTCAGGGGTGCTCGCCAGCACGTCCTTAGCCTTCGAGAGCCCCGCTTGAAGGATATCGGATACTCCGGCACCGGAGTGGGCTGCCTCTTTGGCCCCGTCTCTTAGCCCTCGGAGCACGGTCAAGATGGTGCCCTCGACCGGCCGCATTACCGCCTTGTAGGCCGTGGACACCGCCTCGTCAAGGGCGTTGGTGATTTCCTGGGCAGGCACGCTCTCCTTGCCGGCGAAATACTTCGCGAGGCCCCGGAGGATCTGGGACAGGATTACGCCTGAGTTGCCCCTGGCGCCCATAAGGGCTCCATGGCTCGCCTGCTCAGCCGCCAAAGACAAACTCGACCCCGACGAAGCGACCACGTGATCCGCCGCTGACGAGAGGGTCAAATACATATTTGTGCCCGTATCCCCGTCGGGGACCGGAAAAACGTTCAAAGCGTCTACTTCCTTCTTCCGTTCAGCTAAGTATCCTTTTGCGGCGACTATCATGCTGCGAAACAAAACGCCGTCCAGTATCCGTTCAGTCATTGTCAGCTCCCCGAGTTTCCTTGTAACCTTATGCCTTGCACATTCACAGTCACTTTGGCAACCTTCAAGCCGGTGGCGTTTTCCACCGTGTAACGCACTTTGTCCGCGATCATCCTGGCAACTTCGTTTATACGGATACCATATCCGAGTATCACCGAAAGATCTATGTAGACCGCGTCATTGTCCACTGAAACAGACACGCCGCGGGACAGGTTCTCTTTCCCGAGGATCTCAAAGATCCCGTCAGTCATCTTTTTCCCCGCCATGCCGACTACGCCGTAACATTCTATCGCCGCCGCGCCGGCGATAGTCGCTATGGCCTCTTCGGAGAGGATGAGTCTGCCCAATCCGGTATCCACTTCTTTTCCACTCATCGGCGACACTGGACAAACCTTCTTTCACGCTGTAAAAGCATTCTTTGTTCTTCTATGGAATTCCCTTCTTTTCCTCCCTATCTGTATGTGCTAGAATGAACGGGTTATTAGGAGTCAATTTGGGAGGTTTTCCACTTGGCCAAGTGCGATTTCTGCGGCAAGTCAAGGTCAGTCGGTCACAGCGTAAGTCACTCTAACATAAAGACCAAGAGAACATGGTCCGCCAACATCCAAAGGGTCCGCGCGGAAGTGGAAGGCCATGTTCGCCGGGTGTACGCCTGCACAGAGTGCTTGCGCTCGGGCAAAGTGAAACGTGTCGTCAGCTAACTGTCTTAGATCTCAGCTGATTGCCTTGAATCAAAGAAAAGAACACCTCTGTAAAGGCTTTCCCCAATAGAGGTGTTCTCTATTTATGCCATCTGTGCCGTCTCCTAAGGCCTGCATCCAAATAGACCTAGAATAGCCTTTACTATGCCCGAAAACGCCTTTGGGACTTTCATCACTCTGACCTTCATCTTGTTCCATATCCCCGCCCGGGCGGGGCCAGGGCCACCTCCTTAAGGACTTGTGAGCGCCTATAAGCCGCTCTTCCACAGAAAATAAGCCCCCACCATCAAGCCGAGGCCAAGCAGCCCCAGGAGAAACGATGGAGGCACCGCGACCACAAAGACGACGAGGCCCAAGACCCCCATTGCTAGAGGCAAGAGCGTCTTATGAGAAAGCTTTCTGGAACGCATCCTCATGAGAATCCCCGCTTCGAGGTCGTGGAACCCTTTGCTCCCCCTAGCCTATGTTCGATGAGGTTATATTGTGCCTCGCCGCAAGAAGTTTATGGCTTCACGAGCGTTCGGGGAGCCGAACAGGTAGCTACCGGACACGAGGATGTCGGCGCCCGCTTCCCTCAAGAGGTGGGCGTTTTGGCCGGTTACTCCTCCGTCAACTTCGATGGAAACGGACAGGCCGGATTCCCGGACCATGTCCTTCACCCGCCGCACTTTAGGCAGCATCTCGGGGATGAAGGACTGTCCGCCAAAACCGGGGTTGACGGTCATGACCAGCACCATGTCGACCAAAGGCAGCACATAAGGCAGAAACTCAGGGGAAGTCGCGGGGTTCAAAGCCACGCCGGCCTTCTTCCCGGCGCTCCGTATCGTCTGGAGAACCCGGTGGAGGTGATCGGTGGCCTCAACGTGGACCGTAAGGTACTCAGCATAGGGCAAGAAAGCGGGTACGGCCCAATCCAGGCATTTCACCATGAGGTGAATGTCCAGCGGCAATATCCCCTCTTGGTGGAGGCGCGACGCGCATTGAGGCCCAAATGTAAGGTTTGGGACAAAGGATCCGTCCATTACGTCCAGGTGGAGCATGTCAGCGCCGGCTTCTTTCATGCTCTTGGCCCCGGCGACGATGTTAATCGGGTCCGCGGACAAGAGCGAAGGGGATATTCTTGCCTCACTCATACTTTCGTTTCATCCTCTCAAGGGATTCCTCTAGAAGTTTTAAGTAATTGGCGTAACGTTGGGGGCTGATCCTGCCGTCTGATACGGCTTCCCGCACGGCGCAGGGGTCCTCGGTCTTATGGAGGCATCTCGGGTAGCGGCAAAGCGGGACCAAATCGGCCATTTCAGGGTAATAGTAGGAAAGCTCTTCGGGCTCGCATTCTACTCCCTCTAGCTTGCTGAAGCCCGGGGTGTCGGCCAAGAAACCTGATTCCCCAACGCGGAACAGGGTGACTCCCTTGGTGGTGTGGCGTCCCCGCCCGGTTCGGCCCAGTTCTCCGGTGGCGAGGCCCACGCCCAACAGCGCCGTCAAGAGTTTGGACTTGCCCACGCCGCTCTGGCCCGCGAGTATGGATGTGCCTCCTTGCATCCTCTCTTTAAGAGAGTCCAGGCCTTCACCGGTAACCGCCGAAGTTACATCCACAGGGTAACCGGCCTTTTGGTAAATCTCGCGGAGTTCATTGACCTTTTCGGGGTCCTCGATGTCGCTCTTGTTGATGCACAAAGAGCCCTCAATGCCCTGAGATTCCAGGTGTACGAACAGCCGGTCAATGGCGGCGAGGTCCGCCTCAGGCCTCGTTATGGCGGTCACGATGACGGCCCGGTCGATGTTTGCCACCGGAGGGCGGACGAGCAAGTTCTTCCTGGGAAGAACCTTCTTGACCGCCATGACTTTCCCGGACTCTTCGATTTCCACCAGGTCGCCCGGGTAGATCTCGGCCGATTCTCCTTTCCTGAGCCGTCCCCTAAACAGGCATCGATAGGTGCGGCTTCCTGACGCCACCTCGCACCAAGCCGAGTATACCGCCAGTATCCTGCCTACCAAGTTGGTAGCGCCACCTCTCATTGCCTAGGATAAATGGTCTTGACGTGGAGCTGCCCGCCTATCCACCAGCGCACCACCGCTTTTTCGCCCTGCCATGTGAAAGCGATTGTGTAGGTGCCCTTGGTGACGTTTTGGTCGTAGACCTGCCTCTCGCCGGTGGCGTCGGTCACCGTGACCCTCAAGTTCACCGGCTTCTGAGGCGTCCCTTCACTGACCACGATCTGGAATCTCTCGGTGTACGTGGAGGCCGGTTTACCCGCCACCACCAGATCGACCTTGCTTCTAAGCTCTAGCTCTGTTCCGGCGGGAGGATTCTGCTCGACTACGATGCCCTCGGCTACTCCCGGCATGGGTCGAGAGGTCACAGTTCCCACCTCTAAAGTGTTTTGCGCGATCAGCGACTGGGCGTCAAACAAAGACATCCCCACCACGTCGGGCACGACCGCGAGCTGCTTTTCGGGCCCCTTGGACACTTTGACGTGCACCAAAGAACCTCTGGGGACGTCCAGCCCCGCCCTGGGGTTTTGGTCCACGATCAGTCCTTCGGCCACCGTCGGATGGAACACCTCTTCCACGTTCCCCAACCCTACACCGGCGTTTTGCAGCAACACGCTGGCTTCCCGCACTGTCTTGCTCATAACGTCAGGCACGGTCGCGAAGTCCCGCCCCATCGAGATCAACACGTAGACTTCCCTGCCGCGCTTCACTGTCTCGCCGGCCTTGGGACTTTGAGAAATGATCACTCCGGCCGGGACCTGATCGTCAGGCCGTTTCGCCGAAATCTGCTGGATGAGCCCGACTTCTTTGAGAATGGCCTGGCCTTCCAATTCCGGCTTTCCGGTGACGTCCGGCACGGTCACGAGCGGTACCTGCAGCCATTGGGTGAAACGATAGAAAGCGTATCCTCCCAGGGCGAGGACCAGCACGCCCAATGTCAAGAAAACCTTGGCGGTGGTCGACAGCCCTCGCTTCTTCTTGGCGGACCGGGCCAATCTTTCATCTCCTCCACGCGGCACTAAAGGTCTCTCCATCTCTGTCTGTGCTTTATTTGAAACCGGTGAGGCACCGGTCGTCCTGAGCGCCACGATAGCCTTTAGCATGTCGGTAGCCGAAGCGAACCTGTCGTCCGGGTCCTTGGCCAGGGCTTTCATGATCACGGCTTCCACAGCCTCAGGAATGTCCGGGTTCTTCTCGCGTAGGGAAGGAACTTGTCCCTGCACGTGCTGCAGGGCTACCGCGACGGGACTGTCCCCCGCGAAAGGAGGCTTGCCGGTCAGCATCTCGTACATGACCACACCCAAGGAGTAGAGGTCGGAACGGGCGGAAACAGTCCCGTTCTTCGCTTGTTCCGGAGAAATGTAGGGAGCGGACCCGACAACCACGTCCCTGGACGTAGTGGAAACACCGCCCAAAGCGCGGGCTATCCCGAAATCGGCTACTTTTACGTCCCCTTGCTTGGTGATAAGGATGTTCTGGGGCTTTATGTCCCTGTGGATGATCCGTCTTGCGTGGGCGTGGGCAAGGGCTTCGCAGATCTGCTGCGCGATCCTGAGGGCCTCGTCCACCGGGAGCCTGCCTTCCGCCCGGAGCTTGTCTCTGAGGGTCTCCCCGTCAACGAGTTCCATAATGATGAAGTAGAGGCCGCCGTCTTCCCCAACGTCGTAAATGTTGACTATGTTGGGGTGGGACAGAGACGCGACCGACTGGGCTTCCCTTCTGAATCGACCTATAAACTCCTCATCGTCGCTCATCTCAGGCCTTAAGACCTTTAGAGCGACGCTCCGGTCCAACACCAAGTCATAAGCCTTCCAGACGACGCTCATTCCGCCGCCGCCGAGCTTCTCTTCTATCTTGTACCGGTTAAGGACTTTCCTTCCGGCGATATCGCTGGACGTCAAGACCCCTCACCTCTCTCCCCGACATCAATCAGTCCAAGTCCGGCCACAATACCACGACGGTGGTGTTGTCGTAACCACCGCGGCTGTTAGCCAGGTCCACCAGGCCCTCCGCGGCCTTCTCCCGGGGAAGGTCATTTAGCGCCGCCACTATCTCCTTTGAGCTAACAAGGCTTGTCAGCCCGTCGGTACACAACAAAACAATATCGCCGGGGCCAAGGTCTTCTTGGTAAGTAGACACGATGACGTGATCTTGTGTTCCCATGGCTCTGGTTAGCAAGTTACGGCCGGGATGCCTCATGGCGTCCTCTTCCGACAAGGCGCCGTCTTGTACCAACAGACCGCTAACCGAGTGATCGTCGGTTATCTGCTTTATGCTCGTTCCCGAAACAAGGTACGCCCTGCTGTCGCCAACGTGCCCCACGTAGACTTTCCTGAGGTCCTCTGAGATTATGGCGCCGGTGAAGGTGGTCCCCATACCCGGGAATCCCTCTTTTTCGTTGCCCGCGCGGAGGATTACGGCGTTGCCTTCCTCGATCGAATCCCTAAGGAGCCTCTCAGGCTCCACTTGGCCGATGCGCCCCTTAATATGGTCCAGGCAAACTCTAACCGCCATGGAAGAAGCCACCTGCCCGCCTTCGTTGCCTCCGATCCCGTCTGCCACAATGGCCAGCCAAGTACGAGAAGCGGGCAAGGCCTGCACCGCCCACGAGTCTTCGTTGTCGGGGCGCACAAGCCCTCTGGATGATTTCGCGCTCCACTCCAATTCCGGTCCCTCCCCCACGCGTTGGTCCGTCAGTTTATGTCTCTTGTCTCTTGGCGTCGAAGCTGCCCGCACGCGGCTTCGATCTCTCCCCCAAGACTACGACGGACTGTGACCTTCACACGGTTCCTAAGGAGAACTTCCTGGAACCTCTCCACCCTGGACCTATCCGGCCTTTCAAAACTAAGCCCCGGCACTGGGTTCCATGGAATCAGGTTCACCAAACAGTCTATATCAGACAACAACCCCGAAAGCTTCAAAGCGTCCTTCGCGGAGTCGTTGATGCCTTTCAGCAACATGTATTCTACAGTTACCCGCTGCCCCGTGTCTTTGGCATACTCCCTCAGCGCTCCCATGACTTCCCGGATGGGGTGGCGCTTGTTCAACGGGACGATCTTGTCGCGCACCTCGTCGCTAGCCGCGTGCAGCGACAGGGCCAACCTGGCGCCTCTGGAGTCCTTGGCAAACCTCCTGATCGCCCCGGGGATCCCCACGGTGGAAACCGTGACTTTCCGTCTGGACAACCCGTACCCTTCAGGCGAAGACAAGATATCAATGGCGCCCATCACGGCGTCGTAATTGAGAAAGGGCTCCCCCGTTCCCATGAACACGATCCGGCCGATCCGTTCGCCTTGGTCCCGGCACATGCCCAGAAACTCCTCGATGATCTCGCCCTTCGAGAGGTTCCTTTGGAAACCGAGTATCCTGGACGCGCAAAAGGCGCAGCCCGCCGGACAACCCGCCTGAGTCGAAAGGCAGGCGGACAACCCGTACGAGTATTTCATGACGACAGATTCGACCAGGGGAGTTCCCGAAAAGCCCCACAAGTACTTCTTCGTCCCGCTTTCGGCTCCTTCCTGCACAAGCAGGGGTTCAAGCCGCGTGAAGGTCATAGCCTTCCCGAGGTCTTGCCTGAGCTTAAGAGGAAGGTCGGTCATCTCGTCAAAGGATGACGCGAATTTCTTGTACGCCCAAGACCAGATCTGTTTCGCCCTGTAAGGCTTCTCCCCCATCCCTACGAGGATGGACGAAAGCTCTTCTAGGCTCAGTTCGAAAAAGTGAGTCAAAGAAAGGTCATCCACAGTACCTGACTCCCACCCTAATACCCGTTATAACCGCCTTGCCTTGGCTACAAAGAACCCGTCGGTGCCGGACCTGTCGGGCAACAAGTACCGGTAACCCGGACCCTGAAACCGTTCGTCTTCGACCATCAAATGCCCGCCGGGGCATCGCGCCGGGTCTTCCGGCGAAAACATAGGATGCTCCTTAAGGAAAGCGGTCCACACCATTTCGTTTTCCTCAAACGTCAAGGTGCAAGTGCTGTAAACCAGGACCCCGCCGGCCCTAACTCTCGAAGACGCCTTGTCCAAGAGGACCTTCTGCCTCTGGGCCATGACGTTGATGTCAGATCTCCGGCGGTTCCACCGGAGGTCCGGGTTGCGGTTTAAGACGCCCAGACCCGAGCATGGGGCATCCACCAACACAGCGTCAAAGGTACCTTCCGGGACGCCGGCCGTCGCGTCCAATACGCGGATTTCCACGTTCGATTGCCCCATGCGCCGCACGTTTTCCTCTATCATGGACGCCCTCTCCGCGTCTATGTCCGTGGCGAGGACCCTACCTTCCGGACCGACAAGCTCAGCCAGGTGAGTCGTCTTTCCGCCCGGAGCGGCGCAGACGTCCCACACCGAATCTCCTTTCTCCGGTCCCAAAGCCAGAGAAATCACCATGGCCCCTTCGTCTTGAACCGAAAACAAGCCCTCACGGTACCCCGGGAACTCTGTGACCGACCTGCCCCTTCGGACCCGCAAAGAGACGGGCAACCTTCCCCCCATAACATCGTAGCCTTCCTGCCGAAAACGCTCCAACAGGTCCTTGACGTCTGTCTTGGCCGTGTTTACCCGCAAAGACACTGAGGGCGCCGTGTTTCCGCTCCGGCACATGGCCATAGCCCACGGGATACCCGCCCGTTCGGCGAAATATGAAGGGATCCAATCAGGGTACGAGTATCTCTCGGCCATGTACGCGATGGGGTCTTCCCTCACGTCCGGCAGCTCAAGGTGCCCGAGGTTCCTAGATATGGACCTTAGGCAGGCATTGCAATAAGCCCGCTCGCCCTTGCCCTTAAGGCACCGAACCATCGAATCCACCGCCGCGTGAGGGGCTGTCCCCAAGACGAGGAGCTGGAAAGCGCCCAGAAAGAGGGCGTTTCTGAGCGTTGGGTCGAGGGTGCGCAAAGGCCGGTCGGAGAAAACCGACACGTAAGACGATAAGAGCCTCCGCCACCGAATGGTCCCATTGACCAGCTCGAGGGCGAGCGCTCTATCTCGAGGGTCTTGGAGCACATCGTAGGAAAAGGCCCGGGACGGACGCTCACGGGCCGTAAGCACCCGCAAAGCGACTTCCCGGGCGTCAGGTTTCAACTTAGCGCCGCCTGTCCCTATACATCATCAACCTCAACACTTGCGCTATGGCCACGGCGGTACCCGCGACGTAGGTCAGGGCAGCGGCGTTCAACATGTTGCCGACCGGTTGGATGTCCGAGGACCCTACGAACCCCGACACCTGCAGCATATCCAAGGCCCTCTTGGAGGCGTTGTACTCCACAGGAAGGGTTATGAGTTGAAACACCACGGCTCCCATGAAGAACAGGATGCCCAGATCCATCAGGAACCCGCTGTTGGTGAAGAGCCCTATAAGGAAAAGCGGGAACGCGGCATTTGACGAGAACTGGACCACCGGAACCAACCCGTTTCTTATGCTTAAAGGAGCGTAACCCACGGAGTGTTGGACGGCGTGGCCCACTTCGTGGGCGGCTATTGCCATCGCCGCTATTGAAGGGCTGTCGTAAATGTCCCTTGAAAGCCTAAGCACACGCTTCCTGGGGTCGTAGTGGTCAGACAACCGGCCGTCGATCCGCTCGATCCGGACATCCCCAAGCCCCGCGTTTCTCAAGAGATACGCGGCTACCTCGTAGCCGGGCCTGCCGCTTCTGGAATACATCCGGGAGTAGGTCTCATAGGCAACATTCACGCGTCCCTGAGCCCAAAGCGCGAAAATCATCGCCGGCAGAACGAACAGAATATACCCTTCGTCGAAAAAGAACACGCCTAGAATCCTCCCTCCTCATTTGACGTCACTTCTTTGCCAAAAGCCCCTACGGCTTTCGAACGGCCTATCATGAAAGCTTTGCCCGTCATCTGCTTCTTTCCTTCCGGATGGACTCTAAGGACGGCGATCATCTGGTCGGCGCAGTTCACAAGGAGCGCTTCGCCTTGAGTGCCCGCGATGGTCCCCGGAGTTCCCGCGGCGGGTTTGCCCGTAAGCCTTGTACTCAATACCTTAATACGTTGTCCCCCAAACTCCGTAACGGCACCCGGTTCGGGAGCGAGCCCTCTCACCAAATTGTGGACCGCCTGGGCGGGTTTACCCCATTCTATCTGGTCTTCGCCCGGCCGGAGGTGCCGCGCCCTGCTGGCCACCGAATCGTTTTGGGGGATCCTCTGGGCGGACCCGCCGTACACGGCCGCCATGGCTTCGAGAAGCATCCCGGCCCCCATATAGGCAAGCCTCATTTCAAGTTCTCCGTATGTCTCGTCGGGGCCGATCTCGGTCTCTCGTTGGAGACAAATGTCGCCCGCGTCAAGTTTCTCGCTAAGATATATGACCGAAACGCCGGTGATTCGCTCGCCGTTTAAGATGGCCCTAGAAACCGGATTGCCGCCCCTGTACTTGGGAAGCAGGGACGGGTGCACGTTTAGGCAAGCGTACCGCGGTATGTCGATGACCGCCTGAGGGACCTTCTGCCCAAAAGCGACCACGGTGATGAAATCGGGAGCTATTGCCGCGATCTGATCCTGGACGTTCTCGTCTTTCAGGTTCTCGCAACACAGGACGGGTATTCCCAGCTTTTCGGCGGCGGATTTCACGGGGGTCGGCTTCGGGATCCTCTTTCTTCCGTATGGACGGTCGGGCTGGGTCACTACCAAGCGAACCTTTACCCCTGCTTTGACCAGGGCCTCCAGAGAAGGCACGGCAAACTCGGGGCTGCCCATGAACACGGCGGTGAGAGGACGTCCTTCCCGGTCCCTTTGGGATTCGCTTGCTTCCGGTCCTTGCGCTCCATGCGGATCCTCGGCCTTCTCCGGGGTCTCAGCGGAAACCTCATCGCCGGCGCCTTGGCCTGACGCCTCCCCCGGTTTCTGTCCGCTCTCGCCCTCCGCGCCTTCAGCCTCGAACTCATCCTCCTCGGGAGTTTCTTTGGGCACTTCGCTTATGGTGGTGGCCCTGTCAATGAAAAGGATTCCGTCCAGGTGGTCTATCTCGTGTTGAAGGCATCTTGCCAGGAGGCCTTCCCCTTCTATCCAGACCTCGCGCCCCGCTTCATCCAAAGCCTTGACCGTGACGCTCGCGGAGCGTTCAACCTCGCCGATGTATCCCGGCCAGCTCAGGCATCCTTCCCACTGGGCTTCGGTCTCGGCGGAACGCGCGGTTATCTCCGGGTTCACCAGGAACCGGGGCCCATCGCCCACGTCCAGCACGACCAAACGCTTGGATATGCCAATCTGAGGCGCCGCCAAACCTACCCCGTTGGCTTCCCTCATCGTATCCAGCATGTCTTGAAGGGTCTTCTTGATAGCCTTGTTGACCCTTGTCACTTTCTTCGCTTTTTTTCTAAGCACAGGAGAATCAAAGTATTGAATGTCCACGACGGGCAAATCACATCACCTTTCGGCGCCATCATAGGTCTACCCACACAAGTCTAGTTTACCAGTTTCGAGTCTCAATACGTAAGGAGGGCGTCTGTCACCACATGTCTACCGGTTCGGCGTCAACTGTTATCTTTACCTGTGAGGCCGGCCTTATCTTCCCAAGGGCCGCGCGGCAAGCCCGGGAGAGGGTTAGATGGTCCGGATGCCTTAAGGCGACCTGCCAACGGAATTGGTTTCTCACCTTGGGTTTTGGCGACGGAATAGGACCGAGGACGCGGATGTCGGGTTCCGCCTCACCGCACAGTCGCGAAAACTCACGGGCCAAATCCTTTACCTTGTCATGATTCTTCCCCGAGAACCCCACCTTGAACAGGGCGGCGAAGGGCGGGTATCCCACCGACCGGCGCAATGCCAGTTCTTCTTCGTAGAAGGCGTCCGGGTCTATTAGCCCTCTCACCGAGTGGTGGTCGGGATTATACGTCTGGGCGACTATCGCCGGTTCGTATTCCCCTTCCCAATAAGCCCCCAGGTCAAGGAGGCGCCTTAAGGTGTGAAACACCCTCTCTGAAGCCCTAAAGTCGGGAAGGTTCAAAATGGTGTCGCCGGACAGGACGCCCACGAGCCTTACCTGCGGAAAGCCGAGCTGCCCCAAAGCCAGCTGTGTACCCAATAGACACGCCGGTCCTGGCATGCTGAATCTTGAAAGCGTCTCCTGGACCGTCTCGGAGGCAAGTGTGTCCTTGTCCAACCTATACAGGGGCACTTCAGGAAAATGCCGCGCAACTTCCGAGGCCGCTTTTTCGATGCCGAACCCTAAGAACCTCCACCTGGCGCCTCCGCACTTGGGGCACCGGTCGGGCGACGCTTCCGCGCGGTCGCAAGTATGGCATACCAGCTTTCGCTCTTTCGCGTGGTAGACCATGGGAGAACCGCACAAAGGACACGTTATCGTGTTTCCACAGTCTTGGCAGATAACCTGGGAAGCCTCTCCCCTCTTGTTAAGGAACAAGAAGACTTTCTCTCCAACCTCAAAAGCGCTTTTCATCCGCTCTATGAGGGCGGGCGACAACGCCTCTCTACGGGGACCGCTTGCCCTGAGGTCCACGATCTCCGCGGACACCGGCCGTTCAGGCTCCCTTCTTAGCTCCAAGGCCCCTTCCCGCGCCATGGCGTAAGCCCACAAGGACGGGTGGGAACTGCCCAACAGCAAGCGCGCACCCAGGTATTGGGCTCGATGGCGCGCGACGGTACGGGCGTCGTACAACGGGGTCTCGGGCGATTTGTACGAGTCGGACCATTCCTCGTCGACGATGATGGCTCCCAGGTTGGACGTCCCAGCGAAGACCGCGGACCTTGTCCCGACAACCACGGGATTGGGTCGGATGAGGGCCTGGAGCCACTCCTCGCGCCTGGAAAGCCCGGTCATTTCAGAACACACGGGAGTGACCAGGTCTCCCGCGACCTCCCTAAGTTTGGAAACGGCGAGGCCCATCTCTTTAGTCTCAGGAACCAAAACGAGAGAGCCTTTGCCCCGGAGGAGTTCTTCCTTTACTACCTCCAAGTACCTGGCCCAGCGATGCCGCCTGCTTCCCCAGACCAGTTCCTCTTCGCCCTGTGAAAGAGCGTCTCCATTGACGATCCTCTCGGGCGGTCCTTCCAGGCCCACCGGCCGCGGTTCCACATAGCCCTTCATCTTCGGGATGACAGGCGGCCAAAGGCACGACCACATGGAAGCCAGAGAGACGCAGTAGTAACCGGCGAGCCGGCCGCAGAAGTCCAGCATTTCACGGTCAGGGAGGAACCGGGTGTCGTAGGCGAAGGAAATATCTTTCACGTTTATGCCCTCGGGTTTTTGGGCGCGCGAGACCACGAAACCGTCGGCGAAAGCGCTCCCGAAAGGAACGCGGACTTTGGCGCCGTAAGGAAGAACCCCATCTCCCGTCCAACGATAGGTGAACCTCCTATCGTCCAGGGAAGGCACGTCAACTATGATGTCAAGAAAAAGGTCTTGGCCGAAGACGCTTTCCGGCGCCGTTCCTCCCGACCGCATGGGCTCTTTCCTCCGGTTCTATGTAGCAGGGGCTCAAGGGAATCGAGAAGGGCACCTTCACCAGGTGCCCTCCAACGCTATTGCTCCGCGTCGCCCGGTTTGGCCGGTTCCCTGCGGATGACCCTTACCTTCCCTTGTACTATCTCATCTAGGGCGGCCGATACGGGCTTGCGTCCCGGGGGCAACGGCTCTTTTTTAGCTACAATCTGCCTCGCTCTTTTCGCTACCGCGATCACGAGGCCGTACTTGGAGTTCTGGAGCGTTATGTCCCTGGACGGTGGGTTTATCATCACATGCCCTCCTTTGGCCATCAGGCGGAAGGAGTTTTGCGTCTGCGGAGAAGCGGGCGCGTTCGCCCGCGAGAATCGCCCGAAGCCTATCCTTTGCCTTTTCAAGATCAGCATTGATAATAACATAATCGTAGGCTGAGAGATCGGCCATTTCCTTACGGGCGCTTTCTAACCTAATCCTTTTCTGTTCTTCTCCTTCGGTCCCTCTGCTCTCAATCCGCCGTTGGAGTTCGTCTAGGGAAGGCGGCAAGACAAAAACAAAAATCCCATCAGGGAACACCTTTCGAAGGGTCTTGGCCCCCTGGACGTCCTTCTCTATTATGACGTCCACCCCGGCCTCCAAAGAGTCTTCGATGTCCTTTCTGGGAGTACCGTAATAATTGCCGTACACCAAAGCGTGTTCGCAAAGCTCTCCCCGCTCTTTCCTGCCCATAAATTCTTCCTTGGTTAGGAAAAAATAATCCTCTCCGTCGATCTCGCCCGGCCTCGGAGGTCGGGTAGTGACGGAGGGGCAGAAGCGGATATTCTTGTCCTCAGCCAGAAGAGCCCGCCTAAGCGAGCCCTTTCCGCAGCCTGACGGAGCCGTCAGTACAAGGAGAAGTCCCTTACTCATCAATTCTACACTGATTTCGTCGCTTTCTCGTCAAGCCTCGATACCACTGTCTCGGGGTTGACGGCGCTCAACACTATGTGCCCCGAATCGGCTATTATAACAGCGCGAGTGCGCCGGCCGTGGGTAGCGTCCACAAGCATCCCCCGGTCCCTGGCCTCGGATATTATCCTGCGAATAGGTGCGCTCTCCGGAGAAACCATGGCGACGATCCTGTTCGCCGACACAATATTGCCAAAGCCTATGCTGACCATGCGGATGCCCATGAAAACGCGAGAAAACCCCCTGACTACTTCTCCAGGAACCTGGCCAAAAGGGCCTCTTTCTGTCTCTTGCCCAAGCCCTGCACCCGGCGAGACTCGTCGATGCCTACCTCATCCATAATCTTGTCGGCTTTCACTTTGCCTACTCTCGGCAAAGACCTAAGAAGGTAGGAAACCTTCATTCTCTGGATAACCGGATCAGTGTCGTTCACCACATCGGCGAACTTCTTTTCGCCCTTCTTGAGCTGCATCCTTAGCTCAGCGCGCTTCTTGCGCATATCTTGAGCTTTCTCGAGTGCTCTTTTCTTTTCTTCTGGAGTCAGACTAGGAAGCGCCACGGTTCTCCCTCCCGAAATTTTTTGCCTTCCGGTATGCCATATACCTCGGTATGTAGCAATTCACAGGGCGATATTCGCCCAATTTGGCAGAATTCCTCTTTTTGTGCCAGCCCAAATGCCCAAAAACCCAGAAAACCCGTGCCCTGGTCCTAAGTGGAAACCCAATTTCCAGGTAAATCGGCCATCACTGGTGAGATATTGTACCCAAGGCGCCAATCCCTAGTCCTGCTAGCCGGACATCCAGGTACATGGCGTGGGACCACACCAAAGGGGCCACCGACACCGGACGCAAACGCACGCAGTCCAGTTGTTCCGACATAACGCCTGATGGAAGCCGGGCCTTCTCAAACACGGTCGATTCCTTGGCAAGTTCCTCTCGTGTCAATAGTCCCAGGCATTTCCCCGACAGAAGCCGCCAGGCCGAGCATACGAGCCAGACATTGCCGGGAAGGTCTCCCGCCCCTTCCGGGCGGGCGTACCAGTCCCCCACATATCGGGCCGCTCCAAACACTCCGTCCCCCATGTCCACGGTCACTGTCTCGTTAAGGCGATTCCATGTTTGAACCGACATCGCCCTGATCTCATCCAGGAGCGCTTCCCCTTCCTCACGGCCGCCAAAATCCTCGGGGAACTCCACAGGCGCCAGGAGAAGAGGGATAAGGTACAGGCTGGAGTCGGGGGTCCAGTCCGGCACCAAAGAGCCTGAATCCCGTTCTTCCCTAAGTCCTCTGGAAAAGCCCGACTCCAAGGAGCCTAGACTGGCCACGAGACCTCGAAGAAGCCTTATCGAGCCCTCCAAGTACGCCTTCCACTCCGATCGCCCCAAAGCTTTCGCTATCATGGAGGCCCAGTAGAGACCGGCGATACACGACGCTTGCGTATACGAGAATACCCCTCGCCTTTCCTCCCAGAGGTCATATGAAGGCTTGACCAAGGCGCCGTCTTTCCATACGTAACCCAACAGGAACGAAGCTGCCTTGGAAACAAAGGGATCGAAAATGGAATGGAGGAAGTCCAGGTCTCCCGTCTTTCGCAAGTACTCGCCCGCGGTCACCAGCGACAAGGCCGTCTCGTCTTCTTGAATGGGCAGGCAGTCGTCGGGAAGATCCGCCGGGTGCCATCCCGAGCCCCGGTAGCCGTCCGCCCGGTACCTTTGGAAGAAGTACCCGCCTTCGGACAAGGTATTGGCGCAGTATTCGAGGAAGCGGCGTCCGTAGGACACGAGCCCTTGCCTTATGAGGGTGGAAGCGCACATGGCGGCGTCTCTATGCCATACATACCGGTAGTGGTCGCGGAAGTCTCCCATTATCCCGGTATCGCATGACGCCAGGATAGCCCCGCCGGCGTCGCAATGGGTGACCAGGACTTTGGTGGAAACGTCATCCCGTCCTGCCCAGTACGTCTTGGTCCTTTCCAGAGTCCCGCGAAGGCCCGCTTCTTGTGCCTTATCTAACCCGGCGTCCGCTTCATCCCTGTTTTCCCCCAGCGCGAAAGCCAATGTGACGCGGCTTTCCTCAGGGTTTGTGACGAACCGGGAGCCGATCACGCTTTCGATAAGCCCGTGGTCCACGCCGTGACCTGACATCTCACCGTTTGGTCCGTACAGGTATGCTCCTCCGTCGCTTACCTTGGCGACCCGTGCCATCCCTTCTTGCCCAAGGACGCAAGCAGCTACCCACACCGGCCCTTTGTAGTGGTACAACCTCTTCCTCTTCGGGTCCCAGAACCCCGCCTCACCAATTGTGTTCTCCTTCAGCGCCAGCGCGAGCCTCATGTACGCGCCCGCTGACCGGACGGACCCCTCAACCCTCAAATGCCTTATCCATACGGGCCGGTAAGGGTCCACCACGTCCGTCACGAACACGCTTACGGGACGGGTCCTGCACCTTATATCCCACTCAAAAGACATGCCCCGCCCGTAGGCGCCTGCCGCTTCCCAGGAGTAACCGTCGACCTCTAAAACTTCGTCTTCCAAAAGGACGATCAAGCGGCTCCTGTCGTTTTCGGCCACGTGGTTCTCCAACCCGATCACCGGGTAGAACATTTCCCTCAAGGAACACACGGTGTCGAACCCTAAGTATAGACGGCCGTTTCCCAAGACCGCTGGCCGCAAGTCGGTAAGCTCCTTCCTCTGGCGGAATAAATCCCTTGCTTACTCCTCATATTTACTAGAGTCATGGTCTTGTGGCTGTCTTTCGATTTTGACCTGGCGGGAGGAATCCTATTCGTGTTTTGGTTCTACACTGGAACAGTCATAGTAGCCGCGCTGGCTATCGGGTTCTTCTTCTACCGCAGGGCCAGGCAGATTGTTTCTGAAGAAGAAACCTTCTCTCGGACCGAGGCGTCCTTTGAGGCATCGGAGGAACTCGGGACAGCCGGTCCCAACGAATCACACGGGCGGGACCGGGAGACTCACGCGAGCGCGCCAAAGGCCGCGTCTCCCGATGAACCTTACAGGCGGAACCTCCGGACGGACAACCTCTCCAAAGAAGTCGAGGTGGCCTGGGAAGCCGCGGACATCATAGATTTCCCTGCGGGGGCCGCGGCCAGCCCGCACGAAGCCGCGGGCCTTCCTCCCACAGAAACCGCCCGGCCCCTACGCGTGAAGGACGCGAAGGCCAGGTACAAGGAAAGCCCCCGGTTAGTCCTCATGGCCAGAGACCCGAGCTGGCTGTACGCTTACTGGAACGTCGCGCACGAAAAATATCAGGAAATGTACAAGAAGCACCTAGACGAATGGGGCTTGTCCCGCCCGGTGCTGCGGCTTTACGATGTTACTCCCGGGCGCGTCAGGGAACACACCGACATTTACCTAAACGATGAGGCCGACAACTGGTACATCCGCGTGGATAGGCCCAACCACCGCCTTTACGCGGAGATCGGCAGGGCTTTCCCCGACAGGTTCTTGGCTTTCGCCCGCTCAAACGAGGTGACGATGCCCCCCGGCGGCATATCCATGGAAATCGCCGAAGAATGGGCTCCGCTGGCGTGGGAGACCTATTACAGCAAGGTCGGAGACGCTGCCGGCGTAAGCTCTCCGATGGTTTGGGGGAAAAGCGAAGAATGACTTTGGGCTTCTTGTGTCTCATCCTTCACGCCCACCTTCCCTTTGTTAAGCACCCGGAAACCGAAGACTCTCTCGAGGGGCGGTGGTTATTCCAGGCTATCTCCGAGTGCTACCTGCCTCTTCTATTGGCCCTAAAGAGGCTCCTGGAAGACGATGTCCCCTTTCGGGTAGGGGTCTCCCTGTCGCCCCCTCTTCTGGAGATGCTCTCCGACCCGCTCCTGAAGGAGCGGTACAAGAAGCATTTGAGAAACCAGATTGAGCTCTCTGAACGAGAAGTGGAACGGACTTCGGGAGACCCCAGGCTTCAGAGCCTTGCCCGGATGTACCGCGACACCTTTCAAGACCTCTACAGGCACTACACGGAGACGTTCCGTGAGGACCTCATAACTCCTTGGAAGGAGCTTGAGTCCCAAGGCCGCGTTGAGCTCCTGGCCAGCGCCGCCACACACGGCTACTTGCCGCTGCTTCTGCACGAAAAGGCCGTACGAGCCCAGGTCAAGACAGGCGTGGCGGCGTACAAGAAGCATTTTGGGCACAGTCCAAAAGGTTTTTGGCTTCCCGAGTGCGCGTATTCTCCGGAGATAGAAAGAGCTTTGGCCGGGGAGGGCATTTCCTCTTTCATCCTTGAGACTCACGGCGTTTTGTACGCCACCCCCAGGCCCCGCTACGGCTACCACGCGCCCATAGTCACGCCAAACAGGCTTTTGGCCTTTGGACGCGACCCGGACTGTTCAAAGCAAGTGTGGAGCGCGGAAGAGGGTTATCCGGGCGACGGGGCCTACCGGGAGTTCTACAGGGACATAGGGTACGAATTGCCCATCGAGTACCTGGGCAACGCGCTGCCCAACGGGTGCAGGGTGCCGACCGGAATCAAGTATCACAGGGTGACCGACCGCAGGTCCCAACATAAGGAACTGTACGAACCCGAAGTAGCGCGGATGCGCGCGAGAGAACACGCCCACAACTTCGTGTTCTGGCGCAAGAAAGAAGCCGAGTACTGGAGCGGCGTGCTCGGGCGCGCGCCGGTCATGGTCGCCCCCTATGACGCCGAACTGTTCGGGCACTGGTGGTACGAAGGGCCCCTATGGCTTGAGTTCATGTTCCGGAAGTTGGCGGAAGAACCCGATGTGGTAAAGCCCATCACGCCGTCGGAGTACGTCATGTACTATCCGGTGAACCAGGTCGCCCAACCGGCCACCTCCAGTTGGGGTTACAAGGGTTACCACGAAGTCTGGCTGGAAGGGTCAAACGACTGGATCTACAGGCACCTTCACGGTTCCCAAGAACGGCTCATAAGCGTAAGCGCGTCTTGCCCCAACGCCAGGGGACTCCTGAGGCGCGCCCTTAACCAGGCTGTCCGCGAACTGCTCCTGGCCCAATCATCTGACTGGCCGTTCATAATGAAAACAGGCAGCGTGCCTGAGTACGCCAAGTCCCGCTTCACGGGACACATACAGAGACTGGAGGCGCTTTTGGACCAAATTGAGGAAGGAGCGCCCGATCCGGTGTTCCTCAGACAAATCGAGGAATCTGACAGCGTCTTCGCCGACTTGGACCTGGCCGGCCTCTTCACGGCCGTAAAGTGACACATACCCCGGAAAAAGGATGATCCCATTGCCCGAATCCACTACCAGCAAAGAACGAGCCGACAATCTGAAAGAGCTCGGCGTAACGTCTCTGCCGGAACAAAAGAGCAGCATCTTTTGCCTGCCCATCATCGGCCAAATCGAGGGGCATATCGTCCTGCCGTCACAAAACAAGACCACAAAGTACGAGCACGTCATGCCGCAGCTGGTCGCGGTGGAGGAAAACAAGGACGTCTCGGCGCTCCTTATCCTCCTAAACACGGTTGGAGGAGACGTCGAGGCCGGACTGGCCATCGCCGAACTCATCAAGAGCCTTTCTAAGCCAACGGTATCCTTGGTCTTGGGAGGCGGGCACAGCATCGGCGTGCCGGTGGCGGTCGCTTCCGATTACTCGTTCATCACCGACTCAGCAACGATGACGATCCACCCCATCCGGCTCGCGGGCACGGTCTTGGGGGTACCCCAGACCTACGAATACCTGGAAAAGATGCAAGACCGGGTCATCAAGTTCGTCACCCACAACTCTAAAATCACTGAGGAGAAGTTCAGGGAACTCATGTTCAGGACCGGCGAACTGGCCAGGGATATTGGAACAGTGCTGGTGGGCAAAGAAGCCGTTGACGTCGGCCTTATCGATGAGGTGGGCGGCCTGTCCCAAGCCGTACGTAAGCTCAGGGACATGATCGAAGAGAGGGAAAACAAAGAGAAGCCGGAACCTGAGGGGGGTGTCCAGGACGCTAATATACACGATCTATCCTCCTGACGTCGTCCTGCAGGTCCAAGCGGAGGAAAAGCGAGACTACTTCAACGTAGAGGTAGGCGGCAGGACGCTTGTGCTCGAGTTTCGAGACGGCCAAGCCCGGGTGGTCCGTTTGATATCTCCAGACCCCATGGACTATCTAAAACCTCAGTACCAGCCGGGGGAGGCATTCCACTTTCCCTGCCTCAAGTAGAGACGTCGTAAGCGAGGTGTGACTTCCCGCGCTCCTATACGTAATAGTGAACGTGCAAGTAGCCAAGATAGGAGGTCGCGGGGACATGTGGCTGGGATGCTTGGGAATTATCCTTCTCGTAGGCGGTTTTCTTGCTTTGATGGGAAGCGTTCTCGGAGCGGCTTTCGGTATCGTAGGCGCCGTAATCCACGCGATTTTCTCCGTTATTGGCGGTATACTGAGGTTCATTTTTCGCTAAGAGACCGCCCGGGGCCGCTTCTAGCCTTTTTCTAGCCCTAGAAGAGGCCCCCGGGCTCCATCCAACCAGGGTTCTCTGCCCCCCATGAGAGGCGGGACCAAGAACGTGTCATCTCCGGCTCTTGTATTTCGTCGTCCCTTTCGACTTAACCCGGAGCCACCATTGGTCCACGCCGTACGTCCCCGGATAGGAACCGACTATCATCACGGGAGTCCCGATAACCACGTAGGGATAGATGCTTTCCACGTGCCAGTTGTGCATCCTAATGCACCCGTTGGACACGTAGGTCCCGATGGCCCAGTCAGCGTTGGTGCCGTGGATCCCGTAGTTGCCAAAGGGTACGTCCAGCCCCATCCAGCGGCTGCCCAGGACTTCCCACGCGGGGTTTTCAAATTTCTCGACAACTCTCCAGTTGCCCGCCGGGGTAGGAGTTGACGGCTTGCCCAGCCCCACGGGATAAGGGCCGAAGGCGCGGCCGGAGTAGTAAAAGGATAGTGTTCTTGTGGGTATGTCGATGACGATTCTCCCTAGCTCAGGAGCATACGACCAGTACTTTGGTCTGTACACAGAAGATCCCCTGAAACAAGGTATGAAGGATTAAGCGGCGGTGATAACGCCCGGTCCCATGCCAAAATCAGGTAAACATCAGGTATAAGAGGGACCCCAGCCCCGCGATCCAGCAATAGTAGGCGAAGGAAGACAGGTCTCCCCTCCGGACCACTCTAAATACGATCGCAAGGGCAAAGAGCCCTGCCACGAAAGAAGTGACCGCGCCGACGAATGCCGGGAGAGTAAGTATTGGGGCGCCCGCGGCCGCGGCTGCTCTTAAGTCGAGGAGAGCGGCTCCGAACACCGCGGGAAGCGAGAGAAGGAATGAAAACCGGGCAGCGTCCTCTCTGTCTATGCCGCACAGGAGGCCGCCTGTGATGGTCGCCCCCGACCGGGATATTCCGGGAATAACCGCCACGGCCTGGAACACGCCGACCAAGAGGGCCTTAGGAAGGTTCACCGACGGCATGTCATTGCCTGACGCCGCCTCTCCTGCCGCCCGCCCGCGCCTCCTAGGCCTATAGCTGGGATAGCCCCGGCGGTCTCTGCCGTCCTGGGCCGCTTCGCTGGACTCTTCCTCCGCCCGGCGGCTCCGAGAGGATGCCAGTTTCAGCAGAAAACCCGTGACAATGAGGCCCAAGGCGGCCACTCCTCCTGAGGAGAACGTGCTCTCGACCAAGTCGCTCGCCAGTATGCCTACCAAAGCGGCCGGTATTGACCCCAGGACAACGTACACGCCAAGGGCAAGAGCTCTTTGCCTTTCGGCGGGAGAATCCGGGTGTATGAGAGCCTTCAGGATCCACTTAAGTTCCCGTCTCAGCATGACCAGGACCGCGAATCCCGTGCCCACGTGCAGCATTATGCTGAAGGAAAGGCCCGGAACCGGAAGGCCCAAGATGATGGATCCCAGTATCAAGTGTCCTGAGCTGGACACCGGCAAGAACTCCGTGAACCCCTGAATCAAACCTTGGATCACAGCTTGAATCACGGTCATTATCCCCAGTCCCCTCGCCCCGCTTAGGTTCCCAGCCGGGTCATCGTATCACTAAGACAGCGCGACCGGGGCGCGGGTTCCCGCGCCCCGGGAAACACGCCTAAGCATCGTTCAACAAACGAGTAATCCGCTTTACACCTACCGTATTCACGATTCTGAGCATTACTACTCCAACCGCCACGGTAAGCGCTTTGGTAGCTGTCAGCCACACCTGGACCGGGCGGCCCCAAAGGACCCCTTCTTCCGCCAGCATGTCTGGCAATTGCCACAGGAACATCCAAGCCGCGGCAACCCCCATGGACAAGAACATGGAAGAGAGCAACTTGCCCGTACCGCGCGCGTTCTTGGACGAGCCGAACTCAACTTTCATGCCAAAGTCAGGATAGGTCACGTCCAGGAGGATCTGTATGGAAGCCAGAGTAGCCGCCGTGGAAAAGCCGAGAAGGAAACCCAGCCACAACGGAAACTTTACGCCTCCGAACAAATCGCCGGCCAAAAGGCCCAAGGTTATGACGATTAACTGAGGAAGCAAAGCGTAGGTCAGTTTCGCCCACATGAGGGCCTTGGCATCCGTCGGGTTGCTCCTAAGGAGCCAGAAACTATGGCCTTCACGGCTTAATGAAATGCCGCCGGTCTGGGCGCTACTAACCGATCCCATCAAAGAAGCCATCATCACAACCGTGGTTCCCATGGCCTGTCCCGCGGTCTCCGACCTCGCGCTGACGCTACGCACGGTGCTGAAGATGAAGAAGCCTAGGGTGATTACGGAGACCACGAGAGAGTACCAGATGATTGGGTCCCTTAGGAGAAGAGTCAAGTCCTTCCGGAGCACGCTCCAATATGTGCCTTTTAATCCGGACAAGAGCCCGCGCCTGGCCCTGACCCTCCCGGCCGCCTGACTCTTTCGCGGTCCGCCCTCTTCGTTTCGACTTGCCCAGCCGGTAAGGTAGCAGCGGCCCGACACCCAAAAGGCGATAGCGGCCACCCCGAGAGAGGTCCCGGCCAAAGCCAATGCGTAAGGAGTGCCGCTTATCCCAAAACGCGGGTAGGTCGAAAGGACAGTGTTCACCATCCAAGTGCTCGGCAGGAACCAAGACTTCGCAAGCTGGCTTGCGCTTATCTGATGCAGCATAGCCGAGGGGTCCTGCGCCTGGGACATCCTAGAGCTGAACATCTGGGTGAAAATCACGAAGACTACGCCCACGAGCGCGGAGCACACGATGAAGAGTTGCTTCATCTTTCGCCCTTGGATACGGCTCATCGCCGCCAAGAGAAGCAAGGTCACCAAGCCGTGGGCAAGCAGCAAGACCAAGAGAAACCCTACTACAGAGTAGACATAAAACAGAGGACCGGCACCGTTGGCCACGCCCCACCCTATCCAAGGCGGTATCCCGAAACCGGCCCCTACTGAGAGCAACGCCACGTAAGACGCGATGAACTTGGACATGAACACAGCCGGCACGGGAACAGGCTGGACAAGGAGAAACCCGATGTCGTCCGACTCGTAGATCGTCTTGTAGATCACTTGCAGACCTGTCACCAGCACCATGAAGATGGCGAAGAGGGCTGAGCCCCCCAGGATGTTCACGGTCACTCCATCGATTAGGCCCGGCAAAGCGGCGAAAGTGGTATTGACGTAGCTAAAAAGCCGAAAGGACCCGTATCCTATGGCCACGCCTAACACCAAGTAGACAACCAGCTGGAGAAGCAACATAGGGCCCTTCTTGCCACCGGCTCCCGACCGCGACACCATGGAACGCAGGTCCCTTTTTAAGATAGTCAAAACGTAGTACATACTTAACGCCCCTGTCCTGACGGCCCCGCGTCTTCGCCGAGGTGCCTTATGAGTTCCCGATACTCTTCGCCGCCCGTGAGTTTCAGGAACAGGTCTTCCAGGGAAGCGCTTTCTCCGCCCTCTCCCGGAACGACCCTCTGCCTGAGTTCGTCCACTGTGCCCACAGCCAAGAGGCGTCCTTTTTGAATGAT